>Ga0210020_1002592_pt1 | contig 14494 bp, 14 predicted proteins | sample CryGeymeta201514_FD_183980 | JGI IMG/M metagenome (GOLD analysis project Ga0210020, IMG submission 183980) | Groundwater microbial communities from Crystal Geyser aquifers in Utah, USA - Crystal Geyser metaG 2015-14 (SPAdes) (version 2) | ecosystem: Environmental > Aquatic > Deep subsurface >... | reverse complement strand
ATAAATTCAAAAAGGCAGCAAGGCAAATTCAAGCCGTTTACACTGCCTTTCTTAACCCGATCAGCTTGTGTGACGATTGAGGTCAAACTGGCTTCGCTTCAGGCTCATATCTGAATTGGAAAATACTACTACTACTACGACCATTAAAATTACGACTATTAGAATTTCAATGGAACTTCACTCAATGGCTGGTTTATTTCAGCGTGATACATCATCATTTAAAAGAAAACATGGCAGTGCTTTTTTTTGCTGAACGCGTACTAGGCTTAGGTCCGACGAGTGATGAAAAGTCCAGACTAAACAAAAGAAAATGGAGGAAGCCGACCATCGTGACTGGCAGCTTATGCAGTCTTGTCTCAGAGTTGCCGGTGGCCAATGTCAGCGATGCGGATCAGACGCAGCCAATTGAAAGACAGCTTTATGGAACCTCGACAGGGAAAATCTTTCTGCTCCCCGAAAGCCGCCACCTGTTAGCGTTTGCTGTTGGTCGGCGGGTACAGCGACCCTCAAACTCAATGCCACATTGCTGACAGTCAGGCACTGGGGTGAATGACTGGTCTGGAGCGAGCATTTCGAGAAAACCTATGTCAGCAATCGCTGCTTACTTGACTGACATCCGCGTGCGATTGCAAGTCGAACATCGAGCCAGGAAGTTGGCCCTGTTTGATTTGGGGCTCGACAGCAAGCTGCGGGCTTGTAATCTTGTCAAATTCAAGGTTCGCAACATCTGCCGTGGTGATCACGTGGATCCGCCCGCCATCATCGTGTAACAGAAGACCGCCACCCAGACCAGTCCAATTCGAAATATAACTGAGTCGACTCGGTCAAATCCAATGCCAACCTACATAACAAGCTGGCTTGGCTGTGGAATGAGATATCCATGCTTCATAGCCTGCTGATCGACATCAGCATCAACGACGGGATATGCACCGATAGCCATCAACGTGCCAACCGCCTGGCACCCATTCAAAACCAGAGCGAGCACCTTTGCAACACCAACAGCAGGCTGTAAAGAGCCGGGGGCTTTTGAGCCGGACAAACAGAACTTGCGCCTCAACCGTATATGGATGGTGGCGAACAACGAATCCAGTGCCTCATCGCCAGTTCAAAAATCCGCGCGTTGAGTAGCAAAAGGGGTTTTAACCACCGAGCGTTCCATTTTTAACGTATTCAACGCAAGGAAAGACATGAAAGTACAAGCAAACCCACCCATACCATCCGCCGAGACCCTGCTGCGCCTGCCCGCCGTGGTGGCACGTGTCGGGCTAAAAAAATCAGCGATTTATGAGATGCTCAATCGCAACCCACCAGAATTCCCGCGCCCCCTGAAACTGGGCCGTCGGGCCGTGTGCTGGCCAGCGTCCAAGATCGACCAATGGATTGCCGAGCGCATCCAAGCCGCTGAGCGGCCATGATCGACGCATTAATAGCGTGCCATTTCGATGTTCCAGTTGGCTGAAGGCTGCCCCACGGCCGCCATTGATGCGCACCAAGCCAGCAAAACGTCCGCCAGGACCACGCAACGCAACGCCAGTGGATCGAATACAGCACCAGATGGCGGTGATGTTGGCCACAACGGCAACGAGCGTGAACGCATGTTTGACCCCTTCGCGGTTGATGATCGTGGCGTTTGGTTTTGCGGTGCCGACCAGGACGGTAAGCGCAAGCCGCCCGAATGGCTTTGCAGCCGTTTGGATGTTGAAGCACTGACCCGCGACCAGAACGGCAACGGCTGGGGTTATCTGCTGGCCTTTGCCGATCCGCTGGGGCACGTCAAGACCTGGGCTATGCCCGCCCGCATGTTGAGTGCTGACGGCGGTGAGTACCGGGCCACACTGCTGAACATGGGCCTGCGCATTGCCACCACGCCCCGCGCCCGCACGATGTTGACCCAGTACATCCAAACACGGACCCCCGCCGAGTTTGCAAGCTGTACCGACCGCATCGGCTGGCATGGCAGGGCTTTTGTGCTGCCAAAGGAAACCATCGGTGACGATGCCGAGCGCATCGTCTTTCAGAGTGAAAACGCAGTGGAGAACACATTTCGCGTCAAGGGCACCGCCGTTCAATGGCGCGAGCGTGTAGGCGCCTTGTGTGTTGGCAATTCCCGCCTGGTCTTCGTTGTGGCATGTGCATTTGCCGGGCCACTGCTGCGCCCGGCGGGTATGGAGAGTGGCGGGTTTCATTACCGTGGCGATTCATCCGGTGGCAAGACCACGGCATTGAAGCTGGCCGCAAGCGTGTACGGTGGCACCAGTTATTTGCAGCGGTGGCGCAGCACCGACAATGCACTTGAGGCCACGGCGGCGCAGCACAGCGACTGCCTGCTGATCCTAGATGAGTTGGCACAGATCGATCCCAAGACGGCAGGTGAATGCGCCTACATGCTGGCCAACGAACAGGGCAAAGCCCGCGCCACCCGCACCGGCACGCCACGCGCCCGCCAAGCTTGGCGGCTGCTGTTCCTGTCTGCCGGTGAAGTGGGTCTATCAGACCACATGGCCGAAGGTATGAAACGCACCCGCACTGGGCAGGAAGTGCGCATGGCTGATATTCCGGCCGATGCCGGTGCCGGGTTGGGCGCCTTTGAAGACCTGCACGGCATGGAGGGCGGTTCTGCCTTTGCAAAGCACATCACCGGGCAAGCCCAGACGGTCTACGGTGCCACCGGCCGCGCCTGGCTGCATTGGTTGACCGACCATGCCGACACTCTCAAAACGGGTATTCGCAATGCATCAGACGTCCTGGCGCAATCGATGATTCCCAAGGATTGCAGTGGGCAGGTTGAGCGGGTGGGCGCACGCTTTGCACTGGTGGGTGCAGCAGGCGAGATTGCCACGGCGGCGGGCCTGACTGGCTGGCCAACGGGTGAGAGCGAACGGGCCGCCCGTTCTTGCTTCCATGCCTGGCTGACTGCCCGTGGTGGCATCGGCAATGGCGAAGTTGTAGTCATGCTGCGGCAAGTGCGGCGTTTCCTGGAACTCAACGCTGAGGGCCGCTTTGCCATGTGGCACCGGGGCAGCGATGACCATGCCTCCAAGACTTTGAACCGGGCAGGCGTGCGGCGCATGCTGAACGAGGATGGTGAACCAGTTAAAACGAATCGTCAGCTTGGGGCTGCGTATGGCGACCGGATGCCAGCGGCGCTGGGTGATGGCGTGAGCTATGAATACTTCATCCTGACTGAGACATTCAAGGTCGAGGTTTGCCAAGGCTTTGACCATAAGACGGTGGCCCGTGTGCTGTTGGATCATGGCTGCCTGATACCCGACAAAGGCCGTGCATTCGACTGTAGACCGCGCCTGCCTGGCATTGGCAATACGTGGTGCTACCGCATACCGCCTGCGATCTTTGAGCTTGATTTCTGATCGTCACGAAATGGCACGAGTCATGCACCGGATGGCCGGCCGTACCTGGCCAGCGAGAACGACTCCAGCACCAAGCAAATGAACGGCAGGACGCTGGCGGACGTCCGCGGACACGACTGCCCCCAGTGCCCCCAGTCAAAGTCGACTTGCCCCCAGTCAAACTGGGGACAGAATTCTTCAATAATGACAATGGGTTAGGGCAGTTATCCACAGTTGCCCCCAGTGCCCCACTTTTTTTGAGCATGGGCGGCGATTAGGTGCGGCAAATTGCAATAAAAAACGACCCCGGGGCCGATGCTGCGTCACGGATTGGACAGTGGTACCTCCCCTTATTGGGCTCTACCGTGCCGCGTCAGAGGCGGGCAATTCGAAACGCGATTGCTGACTGTTCCATGGGTGCCGTAAGGTGTTGTGATACTTATCGGAACATAAGCAATATGAACTGGCAATCAAGAATATTCTGGCAATATTCTGGCAACGAAGCCAAAAATAAAAAAGCCTGCTAGCAGTTAAGTAGCAGGCTTTCTATGCCCCGTAAGGCTTGTATGGTGGGATGTGCGGGGGTCGAACCCACGACAAACGGATTAAAAGTCCGCTGCTCTACCAGCTGAGCTAACATCCCCTCACCCGCTTGCGTTATCGCGATCAGGTCAGCCGTAGATTATATTCAAATTTTTCTGGTTTCCTGACCTCCGCTATAAGAAATGTCGGCCTTGACAGCCAACTGATTCAACACGTAGCCCGCAGCGCATTGCCCAAACGTCGCAGTCACCGTGACCAGTGACCCAAAACCATGACAATTCAACGAGCCGTCACCGACAACGTTGCATGAGGGATCGGGTGGCGCAACGGTTTCGCGGCTGAAGACACACACAACACCCATCTTCTTGTCGCCACTTGGAGCGCCATATTGTCTGCGCAACGCATAGCGCACCTTGGCCAACAGTGGGTCATGTGTCACCCGCGACAAGTCATCCACATCCGCAAGATGGGCGTGGCACTTGCCGCCTGCTGCGCCGCAGGTCACAAAAATCTTGCTGTTGAGACCAGCCCAATGTGCCAGAAAGGTCTTGACCTGGCCTTGATCGCAGGCGTCGACCACACCGTCAATGTCGGACGGCACCAACTGCTGCCAGTTTTCGGGGTTGACAAATTCATCGACGCAGGTGACTTCACACTGCGGAAAAAACGTGTGGATGCGCTCGCGCATGGCCAGCACCTTGGCCTGCCCCAGAGTCTGCTCGGTCGCGTGAATTTGGCGATTGATATTCGACTCAGCGACATGATCCAGATCGATCAACGTCAGCCGCCCAACGCCACTGCGCGCCAGCGATTCCGCCGCCCAAGAGCCGACGCCGCCAATGCCGACCACAGCCACATGCGCTTGCCGGATTCTTAGCGCCCCTTCGACACCAAAAAGCCGCTCAATGGCCGAAAAGCGCCGATCTCCTGTCAAGGGAAATTCACTTCAAGGAAGCCAGTCGCTCCTTGGCTGCGACTGCGGCTTCAGACTGGGGATAGGCCTTGATCAAATCAGTCAAGGTTTTGCGCGCCCCTTTCGCGTCCTTGAGCTCAAGCTGACAGTTGGCCACCGACAAAACCGCCTCGGGTGCACGCAGGTGTTCCGGATTGCGGGCAATCAGCGTTCTGAAATTGGTAATGGCTTCTTTGTAATCGCGCGTGGCGTACTGCGCGTTGCCCAACCAGAACAGCGCCGACAGCGCGTAACCGCTGGCCGGGTAACGACTCAAAAATCCAACAAACTGGTTTTGCGCCCCGGCAAAATCGCCCCTCCTGAACACAGCCAAGGCTGCCTCATAGCTACGCTTTTCAGAGGGTTCCACCATGAATTCAGCGCCGTCAACAGTCACCTTGGAGGGTTCAAGTTGGGCCAATCGTTCGTTGAGTTCCGTTCGGGACTGGGCATCATCTTTCAGGCTGCGTTGCAGATCGGCCAACTCTTTTGACAACTTCTCATTGGCCCCGCGCAAGTTGGCAAGTTCTGCGCGTAACAACTCCATTTGCCGATGCAGATCAAGCATGCCGTTGGTCAACGCGGAACTTTCATCCTTGTTTGCTTGGGTGGTCTTGCCATTATTTTCGACATCCGCGCGCAGCGCCTCAACACGCTGGCGCAGATCGAGAATCGCCTTGCGCGCCTCATCGTCTTCAAACAGCGCCGAGTGGGCAGTGCCCAATACGAGTAGCCCCGTCACCAATACCCACGAGACTCGCAAAATTCGGAACGTCATAGGTCAAAAACTTATTGATAACGAATTTCGGCACGGCGATTCTTGGCATAGACAGTTTCATCAGCACCCTGGACAGCGGGCTTTTCCTTGCCAAAGCTGACGGCTTCCAGTTGGGCACCAGACACACCCAACACCGTCAGCGCACCAACAACTGCCTCCGCGCGTTTTTGCCCCAAAGCCAGGTTGTATTCGCGGCCACCACGCTCATCTGTGTGACCCTCAATAATTGCCCTGCGCCCGCTTTGTGCTTTGATCTGACGGGCATGCTCGGCAATCAGGGACTGAAACTCGGGCTTGATCACAAAGCTATCGTAATCAAAGTAAATCACCCGTTTTTCCGAGACAGGGGCCATGGGCGCGGCCGATTTCGTCAAGTCAACCGGCGCAACACCGGTGCTGGTTGCCGCGGGGACTGGCGCGCCGGAAGTGGAAACCGGTTTGGCGGTTGCATCAGACACCGGCACATCGCTCAACGGCACACTGGTGCCACATCCAGCCAAAACCAGACTCAAGACAAAACCAAAAAACAACTGCTTCATCGACCATTCTCCTAGTAAATCTCAACGCAAAAACGGGCCCCAGTGCGGCTCACGAATGTCACCAGTCTGCCCACTTAACCTGGCTTTCACCTTGCCATCGAGCGTGCTGGTCATCAAGGCTTCCCGGCCTTGAACCTGGGTAGCATACACAACCAATTTGCCGTTGGGCGCAAAACTGGGGCTCTCGTCTGCAGCAGTCTCACTGATGACCCGAACCGCACCATTGTCCAGCGCCATCACATGTAGCCTGTAGGCGCCACCGACGCGGGAAATATACGCCATCCAGCGTCCGTCAGGACTCAACGTCGGCGAAATGTTGTAAGTACCGGTAAACGTGACCCGTTCGGCGTTTTGCCCTGCGACCGTTGCGCGGTAAATCTGCGGCGAGCCACCGCGATCACTGACGAAATAAATACGTTGGCCATCGGGCGAAAAAACCGGTTCGGTGTCAATGCTGCCAGACTGCATCAACCTGCGTGGCTCGCCGCCATTGGCGTTAAGCAAAAACAGCTGTGATCCACCGCCCAAGCTCAGCGTGAGTGCAATCGTCTTGCCATCAGGCGACCAGGCAGGCGCGCTGTTGGAACCCTTGAAGTTGGCAATCAGACGCCGCTTGCCCGAGCTGACGTTGTGCACGTACACCACCGGTTTGCGCGATTCAAACGACACGTAAGCCAACTGGTTGCCATCGGGCGACCAGGCCGGAGAAATAATGGGCTCGGCACTGGCCAGCGCTGGCAACGCGTTTTCGCCATCGGCATCGGCCACCCACAACTGGTAGCGCTGCGCGGTCTTGGTGACATAGGCAATGCGCGTTGAAAACGCGCCTTTGTCGCCAGTGAGTTTTTCATAAACGAAGTCGGCGATCCGGTGTGCTGCCAGGCGCAGGTCAGGCGTGGCCACCGCAAAACTCTGCCCGCCCATGTCTTGCCCCTTGACCACATCCCACAGCCTGAAACGCACGTCAAAACGTCCATCGGCCAGCTTGTTGACGCTGCCAGAGACCAACGCGTCGGCCCCAGCCTGACGAAACACCGACAGGTTTGGCAAGGTCACCTCATCCAGCCCACCCACGCCAGCGGCAACCGCGCGAAACTGGCCGCTGCGCTCCAAGTCGGCCTGCACGATGTCAGAAATTTTTTGAGGCGAGGCGTCCTGCCCCTTGAACGGCGCAAAGCTGATGGGCAACTGGGTCAAGCCGACGCCTGAGACTTCTACGCGGAATTGGGCGTAGGCAGGTACGCTAACAACAGCAAAGATCAGCGCGAAAAAATACCACCCCAACACTTTATTGACGAGCGTGATCATCTTTATGATTCAAATAATACAAAGTGAAATACTTAGAAAAGGCAGCCTCGGCTTGCATCGTGCACACTGCAAATCCCATAGCCCCATCAAGTATTCCGAGTTGAAAAAAATAGCTCCGGAAAAATGCTACCAAGCCAGCTAAGCCAGCTCTGAACATTGAAGCTTTCTGCCCTTGAGAGTGCCTCTGCTTAGCCCAAGCCTCACTGTAACGCTCTAATTTTTGCCAGTAGTGCGTTGGTGAAGGATAACTTAAATGTAACAATGGACTAGACAACCTCCCTAAAAGTTCCCCCTTAGCCAAGACAACACGTTCATGGACCAAATCGTCACTAAATTTCGCCCGATTACGTCGAAATAGGCGAAGTACATAGTCAGGCTGCCACCCGCAGTGATGAATCCACTGCCCGCAAAACTGAGTTAGTCGCGGGATTTCATAAGCGGCATAGGAATTCGAAGCAATGGCAAGTCTAATTTCTTCTGCCAATTTAGGATCGACTCGCTCATCAGCGTCCAGAGCCAATACCCATTCTCCATGCGCCAACGCTAACGCTCGATTTTTCTGTGGCCCGAACCCGGGCCAATCTTTTGTGCTGTGAACACTTGCACAAAGTGAGCGTGCCAAGTCTGCAGTTTGATCCAAACTTGCAAAATCTAAAACAATCACCTCATCGGCAAAAGACAAGCCCTCAATGCAATTTGCAATGTTGACCTCTTCATTGTGGGTGATGATGACGACGGAAAGTTTGTTCAAGTCGCAACCCTAAATTTCAACCATGGACGAATGTCACTCAAAGAAGACAAAGCACCTGCGCATACTTCAATCTCTCAATGGAACGTAGGCAACTTTCGCGCGACAACTTGTATCTGCGCTAAGACGTCACCGTGTGTTTGATCAATCGGCACACCTTGAGCAAACAAGCTGTATCGCAGCGATCGTACTAGTGCGTTGTCATAGCCAAGTATTTTTTCCATTTTTAAGTACAACCGCGACAACAGTCGACCGCGTCCGACTGGCCTACCTGCTGTGAACTGCAGCGCTCTATCGTAATTGTCACATTGCAACTCCGCTGAAACGACATGAGCTGACGGTAGCGACGCGACCATGCTTTCAACATCGTATGACACCGGACTCCAAGAGCTCGCAGTCTTCAGCCTGAAGGTCGCCTTGTGATCGCCGTTAAACCGACTCGGGAAAAATCCCTGCTCATACAAATCTTCGTCCGGGACAGTCAACACCAAGTAACCACCCGGTTTAACAAGTGCCCACCACTCGGTAAGCGCATCTAGGGGTCTAAGCATGTGTTCAAGACAGTGCGAACTGCAAACAGCGTCGTAAGTTTCAACCTGCCTGTACTTAGTAATATAGTTGGCGTCGCCCTCGTTCACATCAAAGCCTTCAGCCCATGGGCAAATCGGATCGTTGCCAGCGCCAATGTCGATGACTCTGCCCTGCAGAAATCTTTCGACAAGCTCGCCCCCCCGCAGTTTCAAAGTTTTACTTGATTCATTCATAAGGCTGAAGGATAGCAGATTCAGCCCGAGCGGAAGCTATGATCGGCCCATGACAGTTAAAAACATTCGAACTTCATGATCATATGAGCGATAACCTAAAAAAAATATCTGAAGGATTTTTTAAAGCCGCGCCATGGTTCGCCTTAATCATGGTATTCGGGTTTACGTGGTCCCACGCTTTTTTCTACATAGGACTAGTTGGACTATTAACTTGTTTAAGTTTATCACCCACGAACTACGCAAGACTGCTAGCAACAACTCGACAGCCAATTTGCTTACTAGCTCTTGCACTATTTATATTTATTGCGGTAGGAGTAACATATACCTCTGCATCAACCGATCTAGCGTTATTCGATATAAAAAAATATAGAAAACTTCTCCTGATTCCAATTTTACTAACTATTTTTAATGATATAAAATGGATTAAAAAAATTTTTATATCTTATATTTTAGGCGCTTTATTTCTAATTATTCCAACGATATTAGACGGATTTGGAATAATAACTTATTTTGATATTAATATATTAAACTACCGAGATGACAGCTATTCCAATCTAAGTTTAGTTTACTGGAGAAATCATATCGTTCACGGATTTCATGCATCCATACTTTATATAGCATCGGTAATTATAGCAATTCACAACAAAAAACTAAGAATACTTTTTATTGTGATAGCCGGAATTTTATTAGTTGATATAATATTCTTCATTAATGCACGGACTGCTTTGATTGCAACCCTATCCGTCAGCATTCTGCTAGCGACATATTATATCAAGAGTAATTCCTTAATTTTATTGATTGTTGCATGCATGATATTAACGATTATCTTAACTTATAATTTTTCAGAAAAACTAGAAAATCGAGTAAACTCAATAACCACCGAAGCAACGGAATACTTTAATAAAAATAATATTAACTCCAGTGGAGGTAATAGACTACACTACTGGTTAATGAGTATAAAGCTTTTCCAAAATGCGCCTATATTAGGAAATGGACCAGGAACTTTTCGTCAAGCATTAGACAATAAGGACAATTTATTAAATAATCAACCACATCGTCATGCACACAATGAATATTTAACCCTTGCATCTCAACATGGAATTGTTGGACTTATATTATTTTTTGCTCTTGTATTTCAAACATATAAAAATGCAATTTCTAGTAAAAGTTATTTAACTAAAGATATCATTTCTTTCAGCTTATTAATTTTTTTAATTAATGCATTAACCGATTCCTCTCTTCACAACGAATCTGAAGGATGGACATTTATTATTTTAACGTGTTTATCAAGCATCCACAGACAAGATCAAATAAGGATTATTTGATGATCAACTTAGCATCACTAAACTTACATAATTTCTTGAGGAAATGGGCACTTGATGCGACAGTTCCAGAGTTAAATATGCCGATTGGCGTTGTATCAGCTGAAGAATATTTTCAGGAAATGGACTACAGAAAGTTAGGTTGGAGATCACTTCGACGTAAAATTTTTTTTCTGTTATCCGGACAGTCAAAATATAAAATTAACACTCTTAAAAATATTGAAAAACGCGGACTATGGTTTTATTTCGGCGAACATCAAATTGGTGATGCGCTCATGGACTTGGCCCCTAGATCACTTCTAAAAGAAAATGGCTACCAATTAGATCTAATCACCGAAGACACTATCGCATACTTATTTGTAGGCGATCCTTGGTTTGACAATATTTACAGTGTTGATACATTTCGGAAATTAAAATCATATGATTTCGCAATTGTATTAAATAACAAACGCAGATCAATTAAATTAAAACGTCACATTTTCAAAACGTTACCTTGGATTTCCATACAAGAGAATTTTTCTGGTCCAGATTTCGATAGAGCAGGATATGCAACACAACGAATATGTGATTTATTAAATATTCGCTTAACTCCAGAAAATTTTGTAAACCATGCCAAACAAAAATTAAATCCAAGACTCATTTCAAATAAATTTGATGATGATCGGACTAAGTTTTCCAGCACCGTTGGTTTATGCATCGGCGGAGTAGATCCTCTGAGAACATATAAAGGGTGGAGTCCGTTGATTTCTAAGCTTATTAGAACTGGCCATCATAAGTTTGTTCTTATTGGTAGTGAAAATGGGCGTAAGGATGCGGAATTACTTCAGCGGGAATTTAAAGATACTGAAATATATAATTTTGTAGGATGTTGTACAATACACGAAAGTCACTATCTTCTTTCAAAGGTTAAAGTTGTCGTTTGCGCCGATGGTGGCTTGATGCATCTCTCGGCTACTACAAATACACCAATGATCGCTCTTATGGCATCCTCAATTAAACCTGAATGGCGGCTTTCGTTGAATCCGACTACTGTCTGTATACAGTCAACTACAAAAGATGTTAATGATATCTCAGCGATTCATATATTTACTGCATTATATAATTTGTTTGCCAAATTAGATTGGGGAATAATATGACCTGTAGTCATGCATAGTTGATCATCTACAATGAAAAAATTTTTCAATTTTTTTAATCGATTACGATTAATTTGGCCTTACTTTCGTTCTGGGCGAAAGTCGTTGATGCTTGCCGTTGCAGCGACAGTAATAGCAGCTCTCACTGAACCACTGATCCCTGCTCTTCTTCAACCATTGTTGGACAAGGGCTTTCAGAAAAACTCTCTTAGTCTCTGGATTATTCCTGTTTCACTTGTTCTGCTATTTGGCATCCGTGGTGCTGCTGGTTTTTTGGCACAATATGGGTTAGTTAATTTTACAAATGCTGGACTTGTACACCTTAGAAAGGCGATGTTCGAGAAAATTCTCTCGGCCAAAATGACTATTTTTTTAAATCAATCATCTAGTTCATTAACAAACACATTAGTTTATGAAGTTTATAATGGTTCTGCAATGTTGACCCATGCACTCATGGGTTTAATACGTGATGCATTTACTCTAATTGCATTAGTTGGTTACCTTTTTTATTTGAACTGGAAATTGACATTAATAGTCGCTTTTCTTTTTCCAGCGGTCGCCTATGTAATGCATGTTTTATCTTCTAGACTTTACCGTCTTACAAAGGCGAGCCAATTGGCAACTGATGATTTAGCGTATGTGGTTGAGGAAAATGTACTGGCGCATCGAGATATACGTCTTCATACAGCTCAGCATATTCAGATGGAACGTTTTAGTCTACTGAGTGAGTCGCTTCGTCGTTTATCCATAAAGTCAGCAATTGCGTCAGCTGCTATGACCCCAATGACCCAGATGCTCGCAGCCATAGCACTTTCAGCTGTTATTTCCATTGCGCTCGTGCAAAGTGAAAGTAGTGCCAATACGGTTGGAGCCTTTGTTGCCTTTGTGACTGCGCTGCTTATGCTCGTCGCCCCCATCAAACATTTATCTGAAGTGGCGAGTCCGGTCACCCGTGGTTTAGCTGCTATTGAACGTGGTTTAATACTTATTGAAACCACTCCTAATGAAGAAGGTGGTAAATTTTCTCTGCTAAGGGCAACTGGTCATATTCGATTTAATGATGTTTCAATGAGTTTTTCTAAGGATTCATCTCCAGCGATAGATAGGTTTACACTGTCAATCCAGCCTGGTGAATTAATCGCTTTAGTCGGGGCATCGGGAGCTGGTAAGACAACACTTGTTAATTTACTTCCAAGATTTATTGATCCTACAAGCGGGTCTATTCAACTAGATGGTCATGATTTGTGTGACTGGGACTTAGTAAGTCTCCGAAAACAGTTCGCTGTCGTCAGTCAGCACGTGATTATGCTTAATGGTACTATCTGTGAAAATGTTGCATTGGGTGAAGTTATCGATCGTAAAAAAATAATTGACTGCATAGCTGCAGCCAATCTCAATTTTTTTATTAATGAACTACCTAACGGTATAGATACAGAAGTCGGCCATAATGCGATGCAACTCTCAGGTGGCCAACGTCAGCGGCTTGCCATAGCTCGAGCTCTTTATAAAAATTCTCCTATTCTTATTCTCGATGAGGCCACCTCTGCACTTGATTCCGAGTCGGAAAATGTTATTCAACAGGCACTCGACAATCTAATGAAGAATAAAACAACACTAGTCATTGCCCATAGACTTTCAACTGTGCATCACGCAGATCGAATTATTGTAATGGACGCAGGAAAAATTATTGAAACTGGAAATCATAGAGAGCTTATGCAACTTGATGGGCATTATGCAAGACTTTACCGTCTAGGTTTGTATGATTTAAATATCACATCAACTACTCGAAATTAGTATATGCCTGATATCAAATTTATTTGGCGTGGCCTTAAGGCCCGGCATCGAGATCAAATTCTTGAGCTGCAGTTGATCAAGCAAGCATTGTCTGGTGGCGGCATAGCTGTTGATATTGGTGCAAATAAAGGAAGTTATTTGTACTCCATGGCTAAATGGTGCAGAAGGTCGCTAGTTTTCGCTTTTGAGCCTCAAATAAAACTTGCACAATATTTGACTATGGTTTGTAAGCGAAATGGGTTTTCGAACGTTATTATTGAGAACTTAGCTATTTCTGATCGTGCGGGTGAATTCGAGCTCTTTGTGCCAGGTAGTAAGGATTCCCCAGGAGCGTCCTTGGAGAGGATCATCGCAAAAAAAACTGTTTGTCACGTCGAGACTGTGAGAACAGTTACACTCGACTCTTATTTTTTTTGTAATCTCAACAAAAAAATTAACGAAAAGATTAAAGTTATAAAAATAGATGTCGAAGGACACGAGATGGCGGTTATCGAAGGCGCCAAGAAGATAATTGAGCAAGATAAACCGCTACTAATTATTGAATGTGAAGCTCGTCACTTGCCCCTTGGACAGTCGGTTAAAACCTTTGTTGAGCGTGTTGAGAGAATGGGCTATGCTGCAAGCTTAGTTACGTCAAGGTCAATTGAGTTACCTGCCTTCCAATTTGATGAAAATATTCATCAAAAAAAGATTGGTGAACGTTTTTGGGATGCTAAAGATTATTATAATAATTTTATTTTTAGACCGATCAAGTAAGAGACGTATTTAAATGACCAATTATAATTTAATATTATTTTTCGCTTTTGATGGCATAGGATTAATTTTTTCGACATTCAGTTAATTCATTTTTTAATAGCTGATAGCTTAGGTCATGTAGTTTCGCCAATGCTGCCCACTGATGCTGCCGCGCAAAGGTAATCGCGCCTTTCTGTAGTCTAAATTTTAGTTCGGCGCTCCGCTCTACTTGTACCAATGCACCAGCCAGCGCCGATGCATCATAAGGATCCCCCAGCACCAGCGCATCTTGCCCAGCGCGCAACAGCGCCGCAATACCGCAATAGCGTGCGCTGCTAACCACCACCGGCAAGCCGTGCGCCATGGCTTCCAGCACCACCATAGCAAAGGTATCTTCGCGCGTCGGGTGCGCCAGGCAGTCGGCGGCCACATAGGCGGGGCCCACATCGCGCATCGGTCCCAGAAAAAACACCCGCTCTAACAGTCCCAGCGCCTTGGCCTGCGCCTTGAATGCGGGCAATTGCTCGGCGT
>Ga0210020_1002590_pt1 | contig 14499 bp, 13 predicted proteins | sample CryGeymeta201514_FD_183980 | JGI IMG/M metagenome (GOLD analysis project Ga0210020, IMG submission 183980) | Groundwater microbial communities from Crystal Geyser aquifers in Utah, USA - Crystal Geyser metaG 2015-14 (SPAdes) (version 2) | ecosystem: Environmental > Aquatic > Deep subsurface >... | reverse complement strand
GCTGCGATTACAGGCGGAACAACAAATTCCGCAGCTGGCTGTGCTCCGGCAAAATAAATTTGTAATGTGAGAGAAGAGGGAGTGGTGTAAACCACTCCCTTTTTTGTCGTCATTCTGGCTTGTCCAGAATCAACGATAACAACTATTTTTTTACTATATACTTGGATAATATGAGTAAGAAAAAGACAGAAAAATCATTTCATCCGAAGATCAGTTTTTTGATTTTAATGGGATTAATCGTTTTTTTCTTTCTTGGCTACTTGTTTATGAAGTGGAGATAAGCTAAAATAGGTTTCCCTGACGCACATTTCTCAATACGCCACATGTGTCATTCCCGCGAAGGCGGGAGTCCAGTGCTCCAGTCGCTATCGTCCAGAGGCCTAGGACGACAGATTCTCATTCTGTAAACACGGGTTCGAATCCCGTTAGCGACACTTATTCAAAAATGTCTGCTTTGCAGACAATTCTGAATAAACGACGGGATGAGAAGTTTACCCTGAGCGAGTCCTGAGTCAAATCGAAGGACGAGTCGAATGGGAATCCCGTTAGCGACACAAATTCCCATAAGGATTGACATTGTTTAGAAATTATTAACCCAAAATATTATACAACCTAGCCTCATAAAGCAACTTCATTATATCTTATTTATTCTTTCCTAGACCATATTTTTTTAATATGGTGATCTTTGTAGCTAGATTTTTAAACAATCCAACTGACACATCAGCTAGAGGTACTTCTGGGAGTTCTGGTGATAAAAATATAAGTTTCTTTTTTTTAGCCTTTACATCTAAAATCTCATGGCAATCTCTTTCTCCATCTCCACCTGCATCAACCACAATGCAATTTGATATTCCATTGTTTCCTCCAAGTGATTCTGGAACTCGGTGATGCCCTTCAGTATGCTTTCCAAGTTTCTGTCCACAAACAGGACAAAGCCCACGTTGTATTCCAGTAACCTCTTTTTTTAGCTTAGCTCCAAATCCAAATAAAGAAAGGCCGACTAGGCCAAGCGCTGGCACAGTTACGGATAATATATCTTTTAAGATGTTGTCTCCCTCCGCTTTAATACTCATATTTGCAATGTGATATTGTAGCATTATTATGATTTGGATTGTCTATATACTCTTTTCTATATCTCAACACGGCTTTACATAGTTTCATTTTTAGCCTCAATCCCTCTCAATTCAGTAAATTAAGATTAAATTATTTCCTTCGCTTTTGAGGCTGCTCCCCTGCCTCCAAGACTCATCCGTAGTGGTTTACATTATTTAGGAAAAATAAGTCCCAACCTGGTACCAAGCTCTTACATGTACATATTTACTCTGTTTAATCCCGAGCTTTTTTGTGCCTATTTAGCCTCCTTGCAAACCTCGGAGGTTTGCAAGGCTTTTCAAAATATGAGAATGGTATACTATTTTCAATAAAAAAAGTTAAAGAGTAAAGTTTGAAACTTTGATACAATCAAAGCTATGAGATTCAATAATATTCTCCCCGAACTCTATGTTATCGATTTTGAAAAGAGTCTTCATTTTTATATAGAGATAGTGGGTTTTAAACTTGAATATCAACGCTCAAATCCTTTATTTGCTTTTCTTTCCTATCAAGGCAGCCAACTCATGATTCAACAGGAAGAAGATGGTGACGAAGAGTGGCATAACGGAAAAGAGTACCCCTATGGGAGAGGTATAAACTTTCAAATAGAAACAGACGATGTACAAAAAATTATCGATTTGCTAGCTACAAATAACTATCCTCTAAAGCGAGGAGTAGAGGACAGTTGGTACAAAGTAAAGGATACTCTCCATGGCCATAGGGAAATCCTAGTAATGGACCCAAGCGGATATTTACTCAGATTCTCTCAAAGTCTTGGGACTAAAAAGGCTTAGGCGCGCAATCTTCTGGTTTGATATAATACTTTTATGAAACAAGAAGAGCTAAAATTTAAAATAGACCAACTAAGAAAGGATAAAATTATTTATGCCACCGAGGCGACCGCAACTGCAGTCGTTTGTATATTAGGATTTTTATTTGCAAACATGTATCTTGAAAATCCAATCAAATATGGTGTCAGCCTCTTCGTTTTACTCGTTGGAGTTGGATATACCCTTTTTATGGGTATTGGAAACGCCATACGTTTAAGCAAAATCAAAGACCTGGAAAAGAAATTGTAATATCTCATGTACTATTAGCCTTAATTATGAATAGACTCATGCTGGGAAAAATTCGGTGGATCCTATTTGATGTAAGTGGCGTAATCGTCCACTTCACGTTCCAGAACCCGGAAGGCTATACAGTTGGCACGCGATTCTTTGACCAAAAACAGTTGGAGGGGATTGTCTATACAAAAGAATACGATAATTATATATTGGGACTTATTTCCCATGAACAATGGGTGGGAAAATATCTTAAGAATCATCATCTGGATTTGAGTATCGCTGAATTCGATGAGTTGATGAAAAAAGATATCCCCCCTATGGAGGGGATGGAGTCCCTTATCCAAAAATTGGAAAAAAAATATAAGATTTGCATTGCGACAAATGAAGGAAAAATGGTCACAAAATATAAAATAGAGGGATCGGGAATCCTTCCCTATCTTTCAAAAGTTATCCCTTCTTATTTATTGAGGGAGACAAAGCCTTCACCCCATTTCTTCAAAAAAATGTTGAAAATAATCGGCGCTACAGCTGATGAATGTGTCTTTGTCGACGATAAGCAGGAAAATATTAATGGTGCAAGATCTCTCGGAATTCAGAGTATCCTTTTTAAGGATACTAAACAACTTGAAGAAGAATTTGTCAGATTACAAATACTCTAATTAAGTGTCATCCCGAACTTGTTTTGGGATCTCCGTTGAGATGCTGAAACTAGTTCAGCATGACATATTATAGAAGTTATATAATAAAGCAATGAAAAAAATACAGCTGACCCAGGAGGGATTTACCAATCTTCAGGATGAGTTGAATGATTTGCAAACGGTCAAACGGCCATCGACGGTCGAGAAACTGCAGAAAGCACGTGCAATGGGAGACCTCAAGGAAAACAATGCGTATCAATCCGCAAAGGAAGAATTGGGAGAGCTCGACGGAAGGATAATGGAGGTTCAATACATCCTCAATAATGCGGAAATCGTAATGACTTCCCCATCAGACCTGACCGTGTCATTGGGCAAAAAAGTGACCGTGGATATCAATGGTCTTCAGAAAATCATTTCCATAGTTGGCGAGTTCGAGAGTGATCCGATGAACGGTAAACTTTCGACCACTTCCCCTATCGGAGCGGCACTTATCGGAAAAAGAGTCAACGATAAGGTGGAAGTGATAACTCCCGGTGGACCAATACCCTACATTATTCTTTCAATAGCGTAAACGCCCTATCAACCTTATCATCTGAAAGAAGAATGGTGATTTCGGTATGAGTGGATACAATATCGATAATATTGATATCCTCCCATGCGAGCTTTTGAAGAAAACGGAAATATACCCCAGGAACGATAACATTATTTTTCGGCAGTCGTATGGTTATCGCCGATATTCTGTCTTGACGGGCTGTTATTTTTTCATTTTTGAACGTTTCTTGGGCTATGTGTTCATAATGTTTACTCATAATCACGGCGACTTCGAAAACACCTTCAGTGACCACTGAGAAATATTTTTTTTCCTTTGCGCTCTGTTGGAGGAATGTAGCGACGGCTGACGAAATGGTTTCCGATTTCTCGAACGTGTATTCAATGATCCCAGACCGAACGATCAGTTCTTCCGGACTGATTACAGGATATTCGTTTTTTTTCTTCTTGATCTGCATTGCAGCCCTTCGCAGTGCCATACCGACAGCAGATACTTCAATCCGCTTCATGGGTTTTTTTTCAAAAATGGGTTTTATTTTGCGCGCAAGGGAAGAATAGTTGATTAAGTCATCTTCAATTGACTGTTCAATAAAGGGATGATTCTTCAGATAGTCGTTGACAAGTTCGCCGATTGTTATCATAGTGTTTACACCGCGAAGCTCATTTTATAATTGTGAGCGAGGTGGTGTTAATATTTTAACATATTATTCACTTTTTGTAAATATAATCAAAAAAATTGCGTTCTGGCAGGCTTTCTTTATAATCGTCTCTTACTATGCCAGAACCAGGACGTTTTATCTCTGTATCGAATGTGACACAATCACACCCACCCATTGACTTTGGGCGGATTCAACGCGGCGTAAACATCGAAACTGCAGCGATGCTTCCCGTGACAATACCCTCGCTGGAGCATAGTTTTGCGAACGGACTATCGACAGTGGTTATGGATACCACAACCGATACTCCTGTGGGACATATCAGATTTTCCCCTCTTTTCACTCCAGAGTTGCGGACTCACCTTAACCTTCCCTCCGATTTACCGGATTTATGGGAGATCGGCACCGGTTGGATAGATGGAAGCGATCATTTTCGAAGCCAAGGACTGTATAGAATGGTTCGCAATGACCAGATTTCCCGCTATCAGGATGAGCTAAATGAGGGAAATCTCATCAGTATCGGTACGACAAAATCATTGAAGGTGCTTCATACCTTACATCATGCACAAGAGGAATTCGGTGTCGAAGGTATTATTCTTCCCCATACGAACATGCCGTTTATCGCCGCCTTTACGTGCATTTGTACCGGTAATTTCAGGTGTGGATTCCAGAATGGGGTTGATGCGTGTCCCCAAAGAATAAAGCCAGAACAATTTCCCGGGGACGGGGCACCGAATACATTTATCGATCACACCGATTTGGAAGCGATAACCAGGATTCAGGATCTGAATGGAGGAAGCGGAAAAATCCCCTGCACTATGTATCTCCAGGGTAAGAAAAGTGCCATCATGAACTTGGAATTGCGATTGCAGGAGCAGTTTGGGACTCCGGAGAATCTTATTGAGCAATTAAAACAGCCAGCGGTAAACTACTACAGCGAAAATATAAACTAAATTTGTTATAATCGCATATATGTCCACTGCACAGAACCTGAGAGATGACCGCCTCAAGAAACTGGAGAAAATCCGTGAAATCGGATGGAATCCCTATCCTTCTTCCTATGAAAAGAAACAGATGATCAATGAAACAAGAGAGATGGAAGGGAAAGTGGTAAAGACTGCAGGAAAGCTTTTTTCATTCAGGACCCACGGCAACATCGCTTTTGCGGATTTGAAGGATGAAACAGGTAAAATTCAGTTATTTTTTAAAAAAGATGTATTGGGTGATGAAGTCTATGCCAATCTGACCCTTCTCGATATCGGCGATTATCTTGGTGTTGAAGGAACAGTTTTAAAAACCACTGCTGGTGAAATCTCAATTGTCCCTACAAAATACACTCTCCTGAGTAAGTCTCTTCAACAACTCCCTCATGAATGGTTTGGACTTAAAGATACAGAACAGCGCTTTAGACAGCGCTATCTCGATCTTCTATTAAACCCAGATGTGAGAGAGCGGTTTAACACAAGAACACGGTTGCTTCGTCATATGCGTGAATACCTAGATGGCTTGGGATTTTGGGAAGTCGAAACTCCTATATTTCACCCTCAATATGGAGGAGCCAACGCAAAACCATTTACTACCCACTACAACGCTTTGGGCCAAGACATGTACCTTCGTATCGCGTTTGAACTGTACTTGAAACGATTGATTTCCGGAGGGTATGAACGAGTGTATGAAATAGGACGAGACTTCAGAAATGAAGGATTCGATCGCTCCCATAGTCCGGAGTTTACCATGATAGAGTGGTATGAAGCATATGCGGATTATCATCGAGTCATGGATGTCACCGAAGGACTATTTAAACACCTTGCACAAAAACTGAATGGCTCCTCAAAAATGAAGATTGATGAAAAAGAAATTGATCTTTCAGGAAAATGGCCTCGCATAACGATGAATGATATCATGAAAAAGGAGTTGGGAATTGAAGTGGAAACAGCTTCTCAAGAGTCTCTTCTAGCCTATTGTACAGAACATTCCATCGGACTCATCGGAGGAGAAACTAAAGGGCAGATAATATTTGCCATATTTGAACATTCCATACCGGAAAAGTTGATTGAACCTATTTGGATAATCGACTATCCGGAAGACGTATCTCCCCTTTCAAAGAATCACCGAAGCAAACCCGGATGGGTTGAGCGATTTGAGGGGTATATCGGCGGGAAAGAGATTTGCGATGGATGGAGTGAATTAACGGATCCGATGATACAACGGCAACGATTTGAAAATGATCAAAAAGCATCTCGAAAAGATAAATCTGAGGCGCAACAAGTCGATGAGGATTTCCTTACTTCCATGGAGTTCGGTATGCCACCGATGGGTGGAATTGGAATTGGTATTGAAAGGTTGGTTATGTTTTTCACAAATACATGGGCAATTCGTGAGATGATGTTGTTCCCTACGCTTAAAAAATTAGTATCAGAACAGGTAGGACATCAAGCTCCTGTTGCTCCCGTGAAACAAAACCCCTATTCAATCACCCGAGAACAAGCACTTACTCTTGTTAAAGAAAAATTAACAAGCCCTCATTTAGTAAAACATTCCCTTGCAGTTGAAGCCGCAATGAAAGGGCTTGCAAGACATTTCGGCGGAGATGAAAGTAGATGGGGTATGGTTGGATTGTTGCATGACATTGATTGGGATGCAACAAAAGATGTGCCAGACCAACATGCAAAGCAAACCGTTGCTTGGCTGAAAGAGTTGGGAAATACAGATTTAGAGCTGCACGATGCAATCCTTTCACATAATCATCATCATAATGGTGAAGGAGAACCGTCCAGTCAAATGGAGCGGGCACTTTATACATGTGATGAATTGACGGGATTTATCGTTGCACGAACCCTTGTGTTACCCACAAAAAAAATAGCTGATGTAACACCAGAATCCGTAATAAAAAAATTTCCATCAAAATCTTTTGCTGCTGCAGTAAATCGCGAACAAATTAAACTTTGTGAAGAAAAACTGGGGATAAAACTTATTGATTTTGTGTCGATTGTATTGAAAAGTATGCAGGAGATTTCGGATGATTTGAGTCTTTAATATGAATCTCCTTATTGCCACCCATAATCCTGCAAAAAAGGAGGAATTGAAAGAAGGGTTTCAATCTTTCTTCGTACAGACGGGGCATGCCCCGTCTCTACAGACATTGGACGATCTTCATATAACTGCAGACCCTGAGGAAACAGGGAAAACATTTTACGAAAACGCACGTTTGAAAGCTCATTATTTTGCGACAGAATCAAAACTGCCGACAGTTGCCGATGATGGAGGAATTGAAATTGACATTCTGAATGGTGAACCAGGAGTTCATTCAAAACGATGGTTAGGAAGGGATGCCTCCGATACTGAGCTTATTGAATTTACATTGCAACAACTAAAAAACATCCCCATCGAAAAGCGCTCCGCTCAATTTACCACATGCCTTTATTATCATAACCCCCACACCGGTTTTGAAACCTCCATCACAGAATCATTGAGAGGACACATCGCATTGCATCCTTCCAATCTTGCAACCAATGGATTCCCCTATCGTGCCTTGTTCATTGTGGATGAATACAGTAAATATTATGATGAGCTTACCGCTCAAGAGCATCATGATATAAACCATCGGGTGCAAGCAGTACAAAAACTCATTCCATTCATAAAAGAAGATTTGTTACAATAATCGTATGCTATCCATTGATTTTATCCGCGAGAATAAACAAAAAGTGCTTGATGCTTTGAAAAATAAGAATAGAGAGGCTGATATTGAAGAGATATTGTTGCTTGACGATCAACGGAAAAAAGGGATTCAAGAAGCGCAAGTGCTGAGAGAAGAACGTAACAGAATTGCGAAACAGCCTTTTACGGAAGAGACTAAAAAAAGAGGGAAAGAAATCAAGGAGCAGCTCAAGATTATCGAGGGAGAACTTGCCACCACCAAAAAAAAATTGGATACACTTCTTTCATTTGTCCCCAGCGTTCCACTTGATGAAGTACCTATCGGACAAAGTGAAAAGGAAAACCAAGAATTGAGAAAGGTCGGCACGGTTCCCGCCTTTGCATTTCCCATCAAAGACCATATGCAGCTTGGAGTGGATCTTGATATCATCGATTTTGAAAGAGGCGCAAAAGTTTCAGGATATCGCGGCTATTTCCTGAAAAACCAAGGAGCAATTTTACACATGGCACTTCTTCTGTATGTGTTCAAAAAATTGATGCTCAAAGGATATACTCCCATGATCGCTCCTGCGATAATAAAAAAATTCACGTTATTCGGATCGGGCCATCTTCCTTGGGGAGAAAAAGAATTGTATAAATTAAACGGTGATGACGACGACACATATCTATCGGCAACTGCAGAAATCCCCATCACCTCCTATTTCAGCAATGAGATCTTGCAAGAAAAAGATTTGCCAAAAAAATTCGTTGCATTTTCTCCTTGTTTCCGAAGTGAGGCAGGCTCCTATGGAAAAGATACAAAAGGATTGTATCGCGTACACGAATTTTGGAAGATTGAGCAAGTGGTGATCGGGAATAATGATATGGATAATGCACGCAAAATACATGAAGAACTCCAACAAAACGCGGAAGAAATCTTGACAGACTTGGGTCTTCCCTATCGTGTACTCCTTATGTGTACAGGTGATATGGGAGAACCACAAATAAAGAAATACGACATTGAAACATGGATGCCATCTCGTGAAGGATATGGAGAAACCATGAGTAATTCGATGATGGGTGATTTTCAGACGAGAAGACTCAAGATAAAATACAGGAATAAACATGGGGAAACTGCGTATTGCTATTCATTCAATAATACGGCAGTTGCATCCCCAAGAATTTTGATAGCGCTACTTGAAAATTACCAGCAGGCTGATGGGTCCATCCTTATCCCAAAAGTTCTTCAGGAGCTAACCGGATTTGCTAAAATCGAGGCTAAATAAGATAAATCATGTGTCATCCCGTGCTCCGACACGGGATCTATATGATATCCATTTCTAGATCCCGACTTTTTGACCAGAGGTCAATCGCCCTTTGGACGACGTCGGGATGACAAGTTTCAAATTTCTAATATATTTGGTATTGATTTTTATATTTAATATATTATAATGAGTACAGAATGAACGCACGAAATTTTTCCTTTATTATTACACAACTCGTCCTTACAAAAGGGCGCGGTGTGTGATGATTTAGGAAAAAGATCATTACAAAGCACCCGCCCACAAGGCGGGTTTTTTAGTTATGGGAGAATTTTTGCTATTCGCGCTCATTATGGCGATAGTGTACAAATTGTTGTAAGGTTTATGCGAAACAAAAAAGCATGAATGTTATTGTTTTTGCCTGTATTTTCCCTTCCACATAGCCGATAAGAATTATATTTATGTATAATCAATCCATGGACACACAAATACTTGAATTCCTCAAACAATTAATAGCAGTTGAGTCTGTTGATACAAAAAAAGAAAAGTTACAAGAAGTCATTGACGTTGCGGTCAAACAACTTGATGGATTTACTATTGAACGATTTAACCAAAATAATCATCCAAGTATCCTGGCATATGTAGGAAATAAACGCCCAGAGAAATTTAAAGTCATATTCAATGCTCATCTGGATGTTGTCTCAGGAATGCCGAATCAATTTATTCCAACTGAAAAAGATGGTAAATTATATGGTCGTGGGACAAATGATATGAAGGGTGGTGGAGCCGTTGAAATTCTTGTCTTTAAAGAACTTGCAAAAACACTTCCCTACCCAGTCGCATTGCAGTTGGTAACAGATGAAGAGATAGGGGGATATGATGGAACACAGTTGCAGATAAAAAACGGCGTGCATGCTGAGTTTGTTATTGCCGGCGAACCAACTGACTATGGTATAAATAATAAAGCGAAGGGAATTATTTGGATGAATGTAAAAACAAAAGGGGTAGCGGCCCACGGTGCATACCAATGGAAGGGAGAAAGCGCCATTCTCAAAATGAAAAAAGCTCTAGACGCAATCGAAAAAGAATTTCCAGCTCTTACTAAAGAAGAATGGAGAACAACGATAAATATTGCAAAATTGGAGACTTCAAACTCAACATATAATAAAGTTCCCGACGACTGTGTGATGAAGCTTGATATTCGATTCATTCCTGAAGATTGGAAAACAATAAAACAAAAAATGGAGAAGATGTTTGAAGGAATGGAATTGGAATTCTTGGAATTCGAACCACCACAGATTACAGATGAAAATAATGCATTTGTAAAATCCCTACAAAAAGCAACAGAGTCTGTCATAGCAAAACCTGCAGATATTATCGTTAAACATGGCGGTTCTGATATTAGACATTACAATGGAGTACAGGAAGATGGTGTCACTTTCGGACCAATTGGGGAAGGACTCCACAGTGATAACGAATGGGTTTCTATAAAAAGCTTAGGAGAGTATTATCAAATTTTGAAGAAATTTTTGGTACAGTTAAAGTAAGATTACGGTTTCTTTGTTGGAGTAACATCCACTGTTCCCAGTATGGAACTGGAACAGTTCGCCTTCGATTCCGTACCCTGTACGAAGTACTCTGTTTTCCCAAAGTAACATTGCTTTTCAACAAGACCAGGTGGTTTTTCATACCAATGAGCTCCATACTTCGTAAGAAGATATGACATCATCCTATTCCAAATAGGCGCTGCTCCCGTTATTCCTGATGTCAAATATTGATCCATTGGAGTATTATCATTATTCCCTACCCACACCGTAACAACGAAGTCGGGCGTATATCCTATCGTCCAATTGTCTTTTTTCATATCGGTAGTTCCTGTTTTTACTGCCACTTTATATCCTGGGATTTCAAGAGCAGATCGCGTACCAAACTCCCAACGACGAGCAAAGTTGTCAGATAAAATATCGGAGAGTATATAACTTGTTTCCTTGCTTACCACTCTTTTTTTCTTTGGACTATAATCGAATAAAGTTTCATTTCTCGCATCATATATTCTTTTTACTCCCGTAACCGCAACTCGCTCTCCCTGGTTTGCGAGAGTTCCAAAGACAGTCGCCATATCTGTCATATGAACTTCCCCTCCCCCCAAGGTAAGCGAGAGCCCAAATCGTGATGAATCATCCCATGTGGTAATGCCCATTTTTTTGGCAAGGGACACCATTTCTTCAACTCCAAATGTATTGAGCAATTTGACTGCAGGAATATTGAAGGAGTTCGCAAGAGCATATCGTAATGGAACACGACCATGAAAGCGACCATCATAATTTACTGGAACATACGGCGCACTCCCCGCAATGCCAAAGACGGTAGGAACATCTTCTAATATGGTCGCTGCAGTATATCCATTTTCAAGAGCCATCGCGTACGTTACCGGCTTTATGGAACTTCCTGGCTGACGAAATCCAGTTGTTACGTTAAATGCACCTGATGGTTCTGCAAAATAATCCACAGAGCCGACCATCGCAAGAATTTCACCCGTCTCCGGTTTTGTTACCAATATCGCTGCATTGGAAATGTTCAAGGATGCTACTTTCTCCAATTCATCATTCACTATTTTTTCCGCTTCCTGTTGAATATCCAAATCCAAAGAAGTAATAACATTAAGTCCTCCTTCTTCTATACGCTGCAATCCGTACTGCTTTTCAAGGTCACTTTTTACATAAAATACGAAATGAGGCGCGAGTATGTTATTCCGTAAGGGAGTAACCCCAATTGCTTCATTGCTCGCACTTTCTTTTTGTCCTTTTGTAATAAATCCGAGCTCATACATTTTTTTCAGCACTTCATTTCTTCTCTTCTTCGCCAAATCTGGATTAGTGTACGGCGAATATACCGAAGGTGCCTGTGGCATCCCCGCTAAAAAGGCTGCCTCTTGTATTGATAATTCTTTTGCATGTTTGCCAAAATATGTTTTTGCCGCTTCTTCAATCCCATAGGATGATCCTCCATAGGGAACTTGATTGAGATACATTTCCAATATTTTATTTTTTGAATAGAGTTTTTCAGTCCAAAGGGCAAGAAGAATTTCTTTCAATTTACGCTCTATAGTCCGCTCCGGTGTGAGGAGGGCACTCTTCACCAATTGTTGCGTTATTGTGGACCCTCCCTGAAGGCCTTTTTTTAGCAACGTTTCCTTTGCTGCTCGAAGAATACCCCCCAGAAGGGAAACTCCGCTATGCGAATAAAAATCCTTATCTTCTATCGCGATTGTTGCCTGATAAATATATTTAGGAAGATCTTTCAATTGCACCAATGTCCTATTTTGGTCCTTGTATATTTCATAGAGAAGTTTTCCATTTCTATCATACATATGTGTCGATAGTGGATAGTTCAATTTACCAATATCCGTCGGTGAAGGAAGTTCTACGACAAATCTATAGGAAGAAAAAAGAAAGAATACTGTGAAGCAAAGAGCTATTCCCAGGAGGAAAAACTTTAATTCTGGTGAAAATAATGATGCAATAAATCTGAACGGCAGTAGAATAATAAAATTAATTACCTTTGAAATAGTGCGAAATACAAGCAAGAAAAATGTGCCAATGAGGGACACTGTTTTTTTTGACCCCTTTGTCACTATACCCTTATTTCTCCAAAAAAACATAATGGGAGTAACAAGCAAAAAGCGTAGGGATAACACCGTTAATTCCCCAATCGTGATAAAAAATTTAATACTAAAATAGAGGATAAAAAATATCCCTCTCAATATTCCGCGCCAGAGAAAAAATAATCGTAGTTTTGAAGCTGAAACCATGGGCGTAGTATAGCAGATATTATAGGCTCAATCAAGAGCGAAAAAATGTCAGGGTAGCCTCAGTAATTTTGCCTTCACAATTAGTCTTTTCCAAAACGTACCAGGTGGGACACAGGTTACTAAGGTAAGATATGCAGCATCATATTGTTGATCTAGGACTGATATTTTGTCTGGATTTACAACAAACATATCGGTTACTTCATATTCATACTCCAGGTCTCCTACTTCAACGAAAATTGCATCTCCTTTTTCTAATGAGGGGAGGTATGTAAAGATAGTTTTATAGTCCTTTTCATTGTATAGTTGGGGGAGTGTGGAGTGGCCAAAAATGGAGACATTGCCAAATTCACCTGGCATAGACTTGGGGACATAATGGATAAGACTCTTAGTGAGGTCATCTCCCCCCACCACAACTTTTGCCTTTGATATATTTAATTTAGGAATCGTCAGGAAATATTCTTGAACGCCGATAAGGGGTTTTTGGCTTCCATCACCCTCTTGCTTCCCTGGAAACCATAGGTGTGCTTGGGTAAAATCCTTCAGGTTGCTCGAAAATGCATCATTAGTGCCAAGAACTGCTTGTACTTCTCGTACGGATGACGCTGTATTACTTATCGGCACCGGAGAATCAACACCATTTTTGAGGATAAATCGTGAATAAAGTTCAAACGAAATAACAGGGTAAAATGACCAAAAAAGAAGCAATAATCCCATACCCAATGTGATGTATGAAAACATATTTATCGCCTTTCTCTTCTTCGAAGTATTCTCTTTCAAATATACATGTATCGCCATAATTATCTAACCAACTCAATTCGTATATGATTTTGCCAAAAAGGCATTCTATCCCTGATAAGGGGGATGGGGGGATTGATAGAAATAGCTACCTGAGATATCCCAAATTGGACTTGCAGAATAGATTTTCCTTCGTCGCTCCCTTTGCCTTTGAGGGCCCGAGTGATTTCATCAGAATGTATTGACTTGCTAAATAGTATCTCTCCACCGAGGGTAAGTTGTATGTCCCCATTTTCCAGTTTTTTCTGTTTTTTTATATTGAATGTAACTTTGTCCGTTATGTAGCCGTCTGGCTTCTCACTTTCCAATTTCTTTTGTACAAATCCTTCGATTGTTTTTTGTGGAATCCTAAATAGTGAGACTTCCCCAGAAGCCGTATAAGAAAGGCTCGTTCCCTCTTCTCCCACTTCCCCCGAAAATTTCTCCTTGTTTGCTTTGGCGACAGTAAGTTCTGGAAGAACAAAATAGGATTTTTCGGATTTTTGCTTCTCTAAAGCATCCTTTTTAGCCCGTTCTAAAACAAGTAATTGAAGGTTTTCTCTATCGGTTTTAGAAATAGTACGAATAGTTTTTTTCGTTCCCCCTGCAATAGTTGTTTCATTTATACCAAATACGATATTGGATGAAGTACCCGAAACCGAAAACCGCTTATTTTTTTCGACATTGCTGTCCGTTCCCAATACAATAGCTCTTATTTTCACCTTATTTTTACCTGCATTTTTTGTAATCCCGTCGGGGGCAAATTGAGAGGTTGGAATTGTTACGGAATCATCTGTCTCAAAGGTGAGGGAGTCCATTTGAAGTTTTGTCCCTTTGGGAAATTGTCTCTCTTTCTCATCATAATTATAGAGCGTAACTTCGCCAGCGGCTTTTTCTCCCACATCCCTTTTTCCCGTTGTTTCTTTTTTTTCGCTGCGACTGAATGATGTGGCAAACCCCTGCAATTCAACTTGTTCATCGGTGACTGGTTTTTTGCTTGCTAATATCTCAACTTCC
>Ga0210020_1002589_pt1 | contig 14503 bp, 16 predicted proteins | sample CryGeymeta201514_FD_183980 | JGI IMG/M metagenome (GOLD analysis project Ga0210020, IMG submission 183980) | Groundwater microbial communities from Crystal Geyser aquifers in Utah, USA - Crystal Geyser metaG 2015-14 (SPAdes) (version 2) | ecosystem: Environmental > Aquatic > Deep subsurface >... | reverse complement strand
TAATAAAAATACCAGAAGCAAAATCGCGGTCAGGTCAGGTAGTGGCTTTTGAATTAAATCGTCATACTTTATCAGTGGCTATCCATACTCCGCGCGAACAAAAAACAATCCAATTACTTGAGGAATTAGAAGCAAAAGGGTTTAATCTACTTATTTATTTATGTTCCAGCGCCAGTTTAGAACATGGCTATACTCGCTATGCTGACCAAAAAAATACCACCGCCACTAAAAAAGGGGTGTTGGATATAAATCCTGATGATATTCTTAAATCAGCAAAATCAATTTCTGTTCCAGAAGATGTTAGTAGGGCCTTAAGGAAAATTCATACTATTAATAGCCCCCGTCAGATTTCAGAAACGTTAGAATTAATGTTTGCCGGGGCTCTCGCTCTTAAGGCTTCAGATATTCATATTGAACCAGAAGAAAATGATATTCGGTTACGTTATCGTATTGATGGTGTTTTGTTGGATATTTTTGATTTGGAAAAACAACTATACGGACGAATAATTTCTCGCTTAAAACTTCTTTCCGGTATGATGCTTAATGAAAGAATGGAGGCCCAGGATGGTCGTTTTGAGTTTAATCTGGGTGAAAGAGAGATTGAAGTTCGTGCCTCTATTATTCCCGGGGCAAGTGGCGAATCAATAGTGATGAGACTACTTGATCCATCAGTGGCTAGTTTTAATATGGATAAATTGATGCTTAATTCACAATTAGCTAGAGTAATGGATGAACAATTAAAAAGACCAAACGGTTTAATAATAACCACTGGTCCGACTGGTTCCGGAAAGACAACCGCTCTTTATGCCTTTTTACGAGCCGTTCATCAACCCGATAAAAAAATCATTACGATTGAAAATCCGGTGGAGTACAAAATTGAAGGGATTGTGCAAACTCAAACTAGTCCTGATTACACCTTTTCTTCTGGTCTGCGGGCCATTCTTCGTCAAGATCCCGATATTATTATGATTGGTGAAATTCGTGATCGTGAAGTGGCCGAAACCGCTATTCATGCTGCGCAAACTGGGCACTTAGTATTCAGCACCCTGCACACCAATAGTGCCGTGGGGGGCTTCCCTCGTTTGATTGATTTGGGGGTAGATGCCAGAATTATTAGTAGTGCGGTTAATCTTATGCTTGGGCAACGCTTAGTACGAATTCTTTGTAATAAGTGCCGAATTCAATATGAAGCATCATTACATGAAAAAGAGTTAATTGAAAAAATACTTAAAACCTATCCAGACGGATATATTATCCCTAATCCACTTATTATTTACAAAGAAAATGGTTGTGAGGCCTGCAACCACACTGGCTTTAAGGGTCGTATCGGTATCTTTGAAGCGATTGTAATAGATAACAAAGTGGAAGAAGCTGTAATCCGCGATCCGCGAGAACATATTATTTTGGAAGCAGCCGCTGGACAAAAAATTCCCACCATGGTTGAGGACGGTATAGTAAAGGTTGTCACTGGTGTGACTTCGCTTGCTGAACTGGAACGAGTGGTAGACTTATCCCAAACGAAAGGACGCGAAAATATTGGGGTAGAAGATGATGATAATGATTTGTTAAAAAATGATTTTTCATCACATATTATTTAATCTAAAGATATCGCAAAACCCAGCCCAAAAACCCTTCGAGTTTTTGGGCTGGGTTTTTCTCCCTCTCACTGGTCTTATAAATTAATCTCTAATACAAAAAAACAAACGGTCAAGCTGTATTTTAAAGGTATTGTGCTATAGTCTAAGTAATCAGTTCGTTGTTAACAAAATCAGTCTTCCAGAACATAACTCTCTAAGCAAGGCTTCCGCATTGAAAGTGAATACCGCGCTAAGGGAATACCCAGCACTCCTACTCTAGGGTAGACGCCACGTAAACCTCGCCACTTATTCAAGTTGCTTAGAGAGTTATATTTTGGAAAAGACATAAAAAATTTCGCTAAGATTTTAGCGATTTTGTTCGTCTTTAAGCTGTAAGAGATCAGCCCCGGATGGGGTAAACTGCAATAGGCACTATACTAGCATATAGTATTAATTTGTCAAGTTTTTTTAGGATGCGTAATATTATCTCTATTGCTATACTATAACAACTTATGGTAGACCAAAATACTAAAAAAAATATCACCCGTGACGATACCGGACATCTTGATCAAACGTTACGCCCACAAACTTGGGAAGAATATGTCGGGCAAAGTAAAATCAAGGAAAATTTACGAATTTTACTCACAGCTGCCAAAGAAAGAGGACATGCTGCTGAACATATTTTACTTTATGGTCCTCCAGGATTAGGAAAAACAACTCTGGCCCATCTTATTTCTAAAACCCTTGGTACTAATATGCGGACCACTTCTGGACCAGCGATTGAACGAGTGGGTGATTTGGCTGCCATTCTTACTAATTTGGCTCCGGGGGATGTTTTGTTCATTGATGAAATTCACCGTCTAAGTAAAACAATTGAAGAAGTGCTCTACCCAGCAATGGAATCTGGCGTTCTTGATATCATTATCGGAAAGGGACCTTCAGCCCGCACCGTGCAATTAGAATTACCACCCTTTACTCTCGTGGCTGCCACCACCCGTATTTCTCTACTCTCGGCCCCATTGCGTAGTCGTTTTTCTGGCGGAACTTTTCGTTTAGAGTTTTATGCTGATGATGAAATTGCCGATATTCTTACTCGTTCTGCTTTGTTGTTAGAAGTAACAACTGATCCTATCGTTATGGATACCATTGCACATCGATGTCGGGCTACTCCTCGCACGGCCAATTATCTTCTAAAACGTTGCCGTGATCTTGCTCAACTAGAAAAAGTTGATTTGACTGATGATATAGTAAATCGTACCTTCAAACTACTTGAAATTGATACCCTTGGCTTAGGGTCACCAGATCGAGCTGTTCTGGAAGCCATTATCCATAAATTTAATGGTGGTCCAGTCGGTCTAAATACTATTGCGGCTGCTACTGGCGAAGAGCAATCAACGATTGAAGATGTGATTGAGCCCTATCTTATTCGTCAGGGACTTTTACAAAGAACTCCGCGGGGGCGTATAGCTAGTGCCGAAGCTTATAAACATTTAGAAAATCTTTAACTCTAAAAAATAGAACGACATGGGTTGCTTTATTGCGACTCGCCAAGATGAATGAATGACACATAAAATGCTTCGCAAGCTCACCAAGACACGTTGATGTTACAGCCAGGACGAACAACATGGATTACTCTATCAGTGGGATTAGGTAATTGGTTGTTAGCAAAGTTACAAAATGTTAATATTATAGATAATCAAGGATAAAAGATGAGTATAAGTAATGAATATTTAAAAATCAAAATATGAGCGGACATAACAAATGGTCAAAAATTAAACACAAAAAAGCAGCCACTGATGCCCAGAAAAGCAAAATTTATAGTAAGCATGCCGCTCTCATTGCGATGGAATCAAGAAAAGCTGGTGGTAATCTGGCCTCAGCTAGTTTAATTGCCACTATTGACCGAGCTAAAAAAGACTCCATGCCTAAGGAAAATATTGACCGGGCTGTAGCTAAGGGGGCTGGTGGCCTGGGTGAAGCTTTTCATGAAGTAATGTATGAGGCCTTTGGTCCAGGCGGTACAGCTATTTTGGTTATGGCTGTGACTGATAACAATAATCGTACCGCCCCAGAAATTCGCAATATCTTTCATAAAGCTGGATTATCTCTTGGGGGTCCGGGATCAGCTTTATGGGCTTTTACTAAAACTGCCGAAGGTTACTTACCTCAAAACCCAGTAGAATTATCTGATGAAGATGGCGAAAAACTAGCAGACTTAATTGAACATTTGGAGGATCAAGATGATGTACAAGCTGTCTTCACTACCGCTGATACTGAAGAAGAAATGGAATAAAATCTAAAGCAAACTTTTTTTCTAAACTGAAGATTTAATTTTTTACTCCAGTGTTTTTACTTGTTTAAAATTATTAATTTAATGCTATTCTTTGTCTAATATGAAAGTCTTAGCGATTGATCCCGGTTACGATAGATTGGGGGTAGCGGTAATGGAATATCAAGCCGGCAAGGAAGTAATTATTTATTCCACCTGTATTGAAACTGATAAAAAATCCGAATTAACTGAACGGCTTTATGAAATTGGTAAAATTGTATCAACTCTACTTTTAAAGTATAAACCAGATACTGTGGCAGTTGAAACCCTCTTTTTCAATAAAAATATTAAGACCGCTATTGGTGTCGCTGAAGCTCGAGGAATTATTATCTATTTAGCCAAACAAGCCAAATGCCAGCTTTATGAATTTGGTCCCCAGGAAATAAAGATAGCGGTAACTGGTTACGGAAAAAGCGACAAGCAAGCAGTTTTTGCCATGATAAAGCGTTTATTACCTGATGTGCCACCCAAAGCTCTAGATGATGAGTATGATGCCATTGCTGTTGGGATTACCTGCCTTGCACAATATGGAAGAACCAAGTAAAATCTGCGACTGATATACCTTTTGGGGGTATTGCAAATTATCCTTACCTTTGTTACAACATTTACATATAATTAATTAGTATGATTAAAGATTCAAATACCAATAGTGATGCTGACGAAACTGAAGAAATCAATGATGATGATGCCACTCTAGCAGACGATTTATTAGACGAGGTTAGTGGTGATGTGACTGAATTAGAAGATGACGCGGTGGAAGGTTTTGGTATTTTACCAGTAGAAGAAGAAAGTGATGAAGAAGATGATGAAGAAGGCGACAATAAAAAAAGCGATGCCGATGTGGATCATGATTTAGAAGACGATGCTGAGGATGTGGATTTTGACACTTTTGATGATATTGATGAACTTTAATTTGTTTTGCAATAAATTTAATCTAACAAAAAATTAAGCTTCAATTTCAATGACTGACAAATTCTTTTTCCCTCTTTTTAGGAGAAAGGTTTTACTATAGTTTTTTTCGGTGATTATCTCATCAATCGTTTCAATCTTTTTATTATTAATAGAAACTGCTCCAGCTTCAATAAAGGTTCTCGCCTCTCTCTTACTACTAGCTAAACCAGAAACTACTAAAATATCAATAATATTCATTCCAGTCTGAACTAGAGAAATCGGAGCATTTTGTTTTACAATTTCTTTTTCTTCGTTTGATAAATCAGAAAAAGGAACTTTACCAAATAAACTATTGGATACTTTTTCAATCCTGTTAGCAACAGTAGTACCATGGACTAGCGTGGTGACTTCTTTAGCAAGTCTTTTTTGTGCACTCCGGGCTTCTGGATTGCTATTAAAATCTTTTTTCACCTCGGCTATTTCTTCTAGTGTCAATAGTGAAAATAATTTCAGATAATCAATCGCACTTTCATCAGAAGTATTCAGCCAGAATTTATAAAAATTATAAGGAGAAGTTTTAGTTGGATCTAACCAAACGGCATTACCTTCACTTTTACCAAATTTCTTTCCCGTTGTTTTGTCCACAATCAAAGGTGCGGTAAAGGCAAAAACGGTCTGTTGTTCCTTTTTTCTAATCAGATCAACACCAGCGATAATATTACCCCATTGATCTGAACCGCCAATTTGCACATTACAACCATAAGTACGATATAGATTTAAATAATCATAGGCCTGTAGGAGGGGATAAGCAAATTCCGTATAGGAAATACCATTATCGCTATTTAGTCTGGTGGCAATGGCATCTTTTTTAATTAATTCATTAACGGTAAAATGCTTCCCAATGTCACGCAAAAAAGTAACCAAATTGAGGGAACCAAGCCAATCATAATTATTAACAAAATCAATCTCCACTCCACCAAATAAGTTTTTGGCTTGGATTTTTAATTTTTTCACTCTTTCTGCCACTACTGATGGTGGAGTGAGCGGTCGTTCTACATCTGGTTTTGGATCACCAATCATACCCGTTCCACCACCAATTAAAAGAATTACTTTATGACCATGCTCAATTAGATGACGAAGCAACATAAATTGCACAAAATTGCCAGCATGGATTGAATCAGCCGTGGGATCAACCCCGTGATAAATAATTCTTTTTGGTCCATCCACAATTTCGCTTAAGGTAGGGGCCGTAAATTGATGAATAAATCCGCGAGCGATAAGTTCTTCTGATAATTTCATATAGATAATGTATCACATAAAAAAATAAAGTAACTAGACAAATCGTGTTAAGATTGACACTATAATATATAGTATGGCTAAAAGAATCTGGAAAAAAAGAATAAAAGGTATCATTCTTGATAGTTTTATTACCCTTTTTGTAGTTGGAATACTTAGTATTAGTGGACTTTTAGTTTGGGTTTCCACCATGAAAATACCAGATCTCTCTTCTTTTGAAGATAGACGAATCTTGCAATCAACGAAAATCTATGACCACACTGGGGAAATCCTACTTTATGATCTTCATCAGGATGTGAAAAGAACCATCGTTCCATTTGAAGATATTTCCCGAAATATTAAAAATGCCACAATTGCCATTGAAGATGAAAGATTTTATAGTCACTTTGGTATTGATATAAAAGGTATTTTACGAGCAGCTTTTGTAAATATTAAAGATGGTGATTTACTTGGTGGACAGGGTGGATCAACTTTAACGCAACAAGTTATTAAAAATTCCATTTTACAAAATGATAAAAAATTAACTCGTAAAATAAAAGAAGCAATTCTTTCAGTTAAAATAGAGCGGGTATTAAATAAAGATCAAATTCTAGCAATTTATTTAAATGAATCTCCTTATGGCGGAACTATTTATGGAGTAGAAGAAGCCACTCAGTCGTTTTTTGGTAAATCTGCTAAGGATGTTTCTATTGCTGAAGCTGCTTATATTGCTGCTCTGCCACAAGCTCCAACTTATCTTTCTCCCTATGGTAATCACCAAAGTGATTTAGATCAAAGAAAAAACTCTGTTTTGAGACATATGTTAGATAATAATCTTATTACTAAGGATGAATATAATATCGCTAAAGAAGAAAAAGTAACTTTCTTACCTCAAGCTGTCACTGGTATCAGAGCCCCTCACTTTGTCATGTATGTCAAAGATCAATTAGTTAAACAATTTGGCGAAGAGGCCTTAGCGGAACGTGGTTTAAAAGTAATTACTACTCTTGATTACGATCTACAACAAAAAGCGGAAGAAATTGTTAATAGAAGATCTCTAGCTAATGCTGAAAAATTCAAAGCCACTAATGCTGGTTTGGTGACAGTAAATCCAAAAAATGGAGATTTATTAGTAATGGTTGGTTCTCGTGATTATTTTAGTAAAGATATTGAAGGAAATTTCAATATTACCCTCGCCTCAAGACAACCTGGTTCTTCAATTAAACCGTTTGTTTATGCCACAGCTTTTAGTAAAGGTTATTTACCAAATACTATTTTATTTGATGTAAAAACACAATTTTCGCCTGCTTGTGAAGCTAATAGCCCCAGCTCAGAATCACCTTGTTATTCTCCTAATAACTACAATAATAAATTTCGTGGTCCAGTTAGTATGAGAAATGCCTTAGCTGGTTCATTAAATATTCCAGCGGTTAAAACGCTTTATCTAGCTGGCATTAAAAATACCCTTAAATTAGCCGCTGATATGGGTCTAACTACTCTTAATGATCCAGAGCGATATGGTTTAACTTTAGTTTTAGGTGGAGGAGAAGTTAGATTATTGGATATGACTTATGCTTACGGTGTTTTTGCTAATGATGGTTTAAAAGCAGAACCGCGAAGTATTTTAGAAATTGAAGATAACCAAGGAAATTCTATTTATGAAAGTCAGGTATCGGCTAAACAAGTAATTGATAAAAACGTTGCCTTAATGATTAATAATGTTTTAAGCGATAATGTTGCCAGAACTCCGCTTTGGGGGGCTAATTCAATTGTTTATTTTTCTAATCGCGATGTGGCTGTTAAAAGTGGTAGTACTAATAATCTGCGTGATGCTTGGGTAATGGGATTTACTCCAAATTTAGCAGTGGGTACTTGGTCAGGAAATAATAATAATTCTCCCATGGGTGGGGGTTTATCAGGTTTAATTACCGCTCCAACTTGGAAAGAATTTATGGATTACGCTTTGGATAAAATTCCTGACGAAAAGTTTAGTCAACCACAAATTGATTTAACTGGTATTAAACCAATTATTAGAGGTGAATATATAGATAGTGCTGTTTTATTAACAAAAATGAATGATTCAGGAACCACCACTGTTAATATGGGAGATATTCTAAATAATATTCATTCTATTCTTTATTTTGTTAATAAAGACGACCCTCGGGGTCCTTATCCAGAAAACCCAAACAACGAGGGTCAATATCATAATTGGGAATATGCCGTTCAAAAATGGAAAAATGAGACTTATGGTAATTTACAACCAAATAATGTTTCTTCCTCTACTTCTAATTAAGATAAATTATTTTATAAAAAATCATAGAGCTAATTTATTTAATATACTAGGTTTATTACAAAATAAAATAATTAAATTTTATTTTAAAGAATTAAGTTAGGAGTATTATTTATTCCTAATCTAGCTTTAAGGTGTAAAAGAATTTCCTCTTGTTTAAGTTTAATTTCTTGTTTAATCAAACTTGGGGCTTGAATAGAAATTATTTTAGTGTGAATAGAATATTTAATTTGTTTATTTTCTAAAGTAATTCCGGTTAAATCTATAATTACTTCAATTAATTCTTTAATTACACTTCCTTGGGGTGGTTTAAGACGTTGTTTATATTTTTCAAATAATGAACCAACTTTTACAATTTCTCCCCGTCTTTTTTTCATAATTTTACTTATTCATTGGCATCACTAAATACCTTAGTGTAGTATCAGATAATCCTTTTATTACTAATGGTCTTCCAATTCCAGCAAAATGTAATACAACACTTTCATCATTTAAATAGGTAAACGGATCTATTAAATATTGTTGATTAAAATTTAAAGTAATATCACTACCTTCAGTATTTATATTGATTGTATTTGTAGTAGTCCCAATTTCTCCATTTTGAGATGAAATAGTAAGTTTATTACCTAAAACTTGTAAAGTAACCTGTCTAAATTTATTTAAAAAAATATTTGTTTTTTTAAATGTTTGTAATAAATCATTTTTTAAAACTGTAACATGGGTACTATATTCTTTAGGAATTATTTGTTCATAATCAGGAAAAGAACCTGCTACTAATCTTGATGTTATATAAACGCCTTCAGAAAAAGAAAGAGCACACTGATTTTCATTTATTATTAAAATTGGATCTGTTTCTAATAAATCACAAATACGAGCTAATTCAATAGCATTCTTTTGGGGAATTAAGAGTGATTGATCTAAAATATATCCTTTTTGAGAAACTGTCTTTTCCATTAAACGAAAAGAATCAGTGGCTACAAATGTTAGAGTGTGTTCTTTTTTTTGTTGAATAAAAATACTTCCTAATTCTGGTTTAATAGATGATTGAGAAGCAGCAAAAGCGACATTTTTAATACCTAAGGAAAATAAATTTCTTTGAATAGTTTTTCCATTTCCAGATAATTTGGTAATTTTAGGAAATTCATTAAATGAAATAGTATTAATAGTAGTTTTACCATTACCACTATCAACAATTACTATTTCATCAACAACTGAAATAGTAATTTCTTTACTGAAAATATATTGAATAGCTTGTAATAAAGTAATAGCGGAAACTGCCACTGTCCCTTCTTTTTCAATTTTACCCTCTACCACAACCTCAATACTAATTTCTAAATTAGTAGCCTTAAAAATAATTTTATTGTCAGCTACAGTAATTAAAACACATTGTAAAACTGGTAGGGTAACATGTTTTATACTTACCCGATTAATTAATTCTAAAGTGTGAATAAGTTTTTGTTGATTTATTATTATTTTCATTTTTAAATTATTTTATTCACTATTATTAGTCCTGGGGAGAGGTGGAAAAGTTAATTTTAATTAGTATTTATAAGTTTATTTTAGTAATGATATTAATTAAATACTAGTGTATTAATATGTTAATAAGATTTATAAAGTTGAGGATAAAAAATAAATTAATTTTATTGATTAATTATTTTATTTTTATACCCAGAATAATATCTTTATTTTTTATAAAAATTAAAGTAATTAACTGGTTTTTAATAGTACAAACAGTGGTTATTAATATCTTATACACACCAGATAGGTACTATAAAAGGTTAATAATTTTTTTATAAACCTTTTATAAAATCTATTTTAATAAAAGACGAACTTGATTTATTTCTTCCTCTAATTCAGCATCTATTTTTATATCACGTTTAATTTTTTCACAAGAGTGAATAACAGTGGTATGATCACGACCACCTAATTTTTTACCGATAGCGGGATAAGAAATTTGTAAGTCTTCACGTAAAATATACATAATAATTTGTCGTGGTTTTACAACCTCTTTTCGACGAGTTTTTTCATAAATACTCGCTTGGTCAATATCAAAAAAACGGGCTACCTTATCTACAATATCAGAAACTGCTAAAGTTTTTCTCGGCCGACTACTATTTTTTATAATTGCTTTTACTTCTTCAATAGATAAAGTTTTACCTAATAATTGTGATTGACACATAATTGTATTAAGAGCCCCTTCCAATTCACGAATATTTCCTTCAATAGTTACAGCTAAATAATCAACCACCTCATCACTTAAAATAATACTATTTTGGGATGCTTTAGCTCTTAATATAGCCGCGCGAGATTCTATATCTGGTGCTGGAATATCAACAATCATTCCTTGTCCAAAACGAGATCGTAATCTATCTTCTAATCCAGCTAGTAGAGCAGGATGCATATCGCTGGAAAAAACTATCTGTTTGTTGGTGTCATGTAGGGCGTTAAATAAATGAAATAATTCTTCTTGAGTTTTTTCTTTAGTAGCTAAAAATTGGACATCATCCATGATTAAAACATCATACTGACGATATTTATCCTTAAAATTATTAGCGGTCCCATTTTGGAGTGAATTAAAATAATCAACAGTAAATCTTTCGCTAGTAACATAAAAAACTTTTTTACCAACTTTTTTTACTTGGTTACCGACTGCTTGAATGAGATGGGTTTTACCATGACCAGTTTTACCATAAATAAAAAGGGGGTTGTAGGCCATTCCTGGTTTTTCAGCTACAGTCTTTGCTGCAGCATGAGCCAGAGCATTATAAGGACCAACTACAAAATTTTCAAAAGAATATTTTGGGTTAAGATTATCACTTTTATTAACATAATAATCTTCTAGTGGTAAAGCGGCATTTATTGTTTGGGTATGATTGATTTCATTCCTTCGGTCGTTACGTTGCACTACAGCATACTCCAAACTACGAACATAAGGAGTAATTTCCCTTAAGGTTTTCAATATCATAGATTGAAATTTATCCTGAAGCCAATCTCGTACAAAAACACTTGGTACTCCAATAGTTAAAGTACCACCCTCAAGCGAAATAATATGGGTATCACGAAACCAAGTTTTAAAATTAGCTGGCGTGATAGAGAGTTCAATTTTTACTAAGGCATTATCCCACAACTGCTTAACATCAATTTGTTCAGTGTGAACAATATTGTTTGTTTGAGATTGATGAGTAGTAAGTTGCATGAAGGAAATTTCTAACTTACTTTGCATTATACTTGTCTATTTCAAACTGTAAACATTTTTTAGAAAAAGACCAAAAAAGTACCCCTCCTTATTCACCTTTAAAATGCAACTGTGTATAAGCTGTGGATATTTATTATAACTAGTTTTAGGTGGTAATTTTAGAATAAAAAAATAGGTGGGGTCAGACAAATAGTTGATATATTTAAAAACTCGTGTATAGTTGACCAGTACTAAATAAATCTATATGAGTAAACGAACCTATCAGCCAAGTAAACAAAAGCGAGCTACCACCCATGGATTTCTAGTTCGTAGTGCTACTACCGCTGGAGCCGGTGTTTTAAAAGCTAGAAGGCGTAAAGGTAGAGCTAAGCTAACAGTTAAACCATCTAAAGCCCGCTAATTTAGGGATGCTATCCCTAAATTAGCTACTAGAATATATTTTATCAGCAATAAATAGGAAAACGATTATCTATAAAATCGTTTTTTTATTCAGTGGTTTTTGGGTGTATACTTTTGTTTAATTTATGTTTAATAAAAAGCAACGCCTATCCCGACCGCAATTTACCGAATATTTTAAGAAAGGTAGGCGGTTTCAAACACTGGAACTAACCTTAATATATAACACTAACACTCCCCTTCTAATATCAGTGGTAGTTGGAAAAAAGGTTTTTAAAAATGCTGTTGATCGTAATCGCCTTAGACGACGTATTTACGCCAGTACCCGGCGCTATTTTGTTGCTAAGAAAATAACGTCTGGTAGTTATATTATTGTAACAAAGGGTGAGGCAAAAAAACTAACCCGTCTGGGCACAATAATTGCTACTGAGCAAATTCTTTCTAAAATTACCGACAGGACGACATCCTAAGGAACCAAATATTAGATATTTACAAAATCACTTTTCTTTTTCTCGCTAGAATTGATAATCTGCGGTAGAATGTAAACCATATGTTTATTTATATTTGGCATACGTTTTTCTTTTACCCAGTGTACAACACACTGGTATTTTTTATTGACTTTATTCCTGGCGGAGATGTTGGTCTAGCTATTATTGCCACAGTGGTAGTGGTAAAATTATTACTTTTTCCCCTTTCCATTAAAGCCGTCAAAACGCAAAAAATAATGCGTGAAATTGAACCAAAGTTAAAGGAGATAAAAGAAAAATTTAAGGATAAAAAAGAGGAATTAGCCAAGGCCACAATGAATATTTATCGTGAAGCTGGCATGAACCCATTTGCTAGTATTGGGGTGATGTTCCTCCAGATCCCATTTGTATTTGCTCTTTATTTAGCCGTAGCTAAAGGTGGCGGAATAATCCTACCGGGAATTAATTTAGATATTTTATATAACTTTATCCCCCACCCTACTAACATCAGTATGAATTTTTTAGGTTTTTTTGATATTACTGGTAAAAGCATCGTTTTAGCAATAGTGGCTGGTTTAACACAATTTATCAGTGTCCGTTTTACTATGCCTAAACCGGTTCCTCGCGAACCCAATGCTGTTCCAAGTTTTAAGGCAGATTTTTCTCGTAATATGCATTTGCAAATGCAATATATGTTGCCATTGATTATAATTTTTGTCGCCTACAGTTTTTCAGCTGCCATTGCTCTGTATTTTGTAGTTAGTAACTTAATGATGATTGCTCAAGAGTTGGTGGTTAGAAGACATCGGTAGGACACTGTTTCTAACAGAGTGAGCAAAGGCGACATCAGAGAGGAACTAATAATAGATATAGTATAATTAAACGTACCATATATAAATAAACACCATAACTAAGAGTGATTTTGTTTGGACACGGACTAACAAATATCACTCTCCCATCCCCAGCTACCCTAGTTCTATATCGCAGTTAATTGCCATGTAGAACAGAAATTTACTGTAATTGTTGCATTCATCCCCAGGGTTCTATACCCTGGGGATGAATGCAACCTTGAAAAATGAGTCGCCGGTGGGCGACACCTATACAGAAAAGAACCCCCGGTTCGTCCCAGAGGGACGCTGGCGAATGCCCCGTCCCTCTGGGACGGGGTTCTTTACAGAAGCTATATTTAATAAAAAATGCATCATATTAGATATGTCTTTTTCTGTTAAGGCAGGTAAACACACCTACTGTCCAATTTTATCACGAACCCATCTTAACTAGATTAAACAAAAAAAGGGTGTATTATATTAAATATGTCATTTCTTAACACTTCTCATAAAGGTAATGTACGCAACGTGATCTTCCAAGAAAATGGAGAATGGTTTGGCGTTGCTTTAGAGTTCAATATTGTTGAAACTGGAGATTCACCACAAGAGGTAATGATGTTACTTGATAATGCTATTAAAGGGTATGTAGAATCAGCCGACAAAGCTAAACTTTCAATTGGAGTTTTAAATCAGAATATTGATCCGGAATATGAATTACTTTGGAATTCAGACATCAACTCTATTCAACAAGGTGATAAAAAAGTGTACAGTATCACAATCCAACCACTAACCGCCTTAACTTTATAGAACTATGTCGCGCGGACTCAATAATTGGAACGCGACTCAAATAATTAGGTTTTTAAAACATAATTCCTTCACCCATGTTCACACGAGAGGTAGTCATTTTTACTATATTGGAAAGATTGATGGAAAAGATAGACAGGTGTGCGTTCCGGTGCATTCTGGTGCCAGTATTCATCCTAAAACCATGAAATCCATTATCATTCAATCTGGTTTGTCAGAAAAATTTTGGCTTTCTTAAAATGTCACTGCTCTGTATTTTGTAGTTAGTAACTTAATGATGATTGCTCAAGAGTTGGTGGTTAGAAGACATCCGTAGTATTCTTTCTCCCTAGGGAGAAAGAATACTACGGCGATAAAGTATCGTGATTAATTGCGATATTAAAACAGCTGAAGTGTTTTAATCTCCGAGGAAATGGAGAAAATGGGGATAAGGAAAATGGGGAAGAAAATGGGG
>Ga0210020_1002576_pt1 | contig 14570 bp, 10 predicted proteins | sample CryGeymeta201514_FD_183980 | JGI IMG/M metagenome (GOLD analysis project Ga0210020, IMG submission 183980) | Groundwater microbial communities from Crystal Geyser aquifers in Utah, USA - Crystal Geyser metaG 2015-14 (SPAdes) (version 2) | ecosystem: Environmental > Aquatic > Deep subsurface >... | reverse complement strand
GATCTGCGGGCGCGGTCATTTATTCGAGAAGCACTTTTTCGAGCAAGTCGGCGACCTCAAAAGCGAAGGCGAGGAATTCGACTGCACGATGTTCGTCGACAACCTCGATGAAGTTGAATTCTGGATACGCAACCTCGAACGCTCGACACTTCCTTCTGGCTGCCGACTTCGACGGACCGCTTCTATCCCGACTTCGTGGCCAAGCTGAAAGACGGTCGCCTGCTCGTGGTCGAATACAAAGGTGCCGACCGCTGGTCAAATGACGACAGCCGCGAAAAACGCCGCATCGGCCAACTCTGGGAATCCAAAAGCGGCGGCACCTGCCTCTTCGCCATGCCCAAGGGGCCGGATTTTGAAGCGATACGAGCGAAGATTTGAGAAGGGGTGGGCGATGCATCACGACTCGAAGAACCACCCCGGCTTAACCTTCAGGCAGGCGGCAAGGGCCTTGACCTCGTAGTCCAGAACGTGGCGGACACCGCTTTCGATTTAAGCATCCTATACACCTTGTGTTCTCGATTTACCGTCATCACTGACGATAGCACGGTTATTAACGTCGGTGAAGCAAATCACCTTATCGGCAAAAGCATGTCATCTAATCTTTACCCCTATCTTCACTTTGTGACACGACTTTTCCTCGAACCGTCGATTGTCTCCCGCTAAACCTGAATACGATTTAAGCGCCATGAAAATAGCCTCTATTTACTTTTCCTTCGCACTCGTGATCGCAGCAAGCCAAGCGAGTGCCGGAGATTCTAACGTTGAACCAATTTCTGAGGTTGAAGCTGCGGCCATCGTGAAAGCCAGGGAGGACTCAAGGGCGGCCCGAAAGGCCAAAATCCGTGCGGATATTGAGTCGGCTACCGTCGCAAAGGAGTTCATTCATCAGAAGGGGCCGCGTCAGGTTGTGCTTAGGCGTGTGCATCGACCGGCGTTCAGCATTCCGGAAAGGAATACCACCGACGAGCGTTTAGCGAGAATTGAAGACGACGCGGAGGCGGTGGCGTTTTCGCCAATGTTGATTGAAAACTACCGTTGGGAGATGATCTCCTTTAGTGCTTACCGCTATGATGAGCTTTACGCGGAGATTACCTGGCGTGAGCAGGGCTCCCCGGAAGCTTATACCTTGTGGACAAACGTCTCGCTGGAGTTTCTTCCCGCATTGAATTCATTCGAATTTGGCGGCGTTCACTACGACTATTTCGGGTTTGTCTACGAAATTAGTGAGGAAACCGAGCAGGAGCGCGCGGAAAAGTGGAGTTTCCACGGGCACGAATATGAATCCCGATGGAAGACGCCCCCCGTCGAACTTTCCGCAACAGAGCCGGAGTATGTCGTCGTAGCCGATGACCCTGCCGCGGTGCCGGAAAAACTTTTCGAACAAATGGATGCGCTGCTGGGTTACTATCTGGAAAATCGGAGCAATTTACAGGTCGGGCACGAAAACATGAAGAAGCTGAACGAAGCTCGCGCCGCCTACCGGGAAGCAAATCCACCGGATCCGACGGAAGAAAGCGTGACGATTTTCTGGCCGATCAAAAACAGCCGATACCTCGAGGACGCCAAATGAAAATGAGAATGAAAACTTTTTGCCTGCCTTTTTTTGCTTTTGCGGTCTGCGGGTCGATCTTTGGCCAGACCGCAGCGGAACCGAATGAGGGGCTATCCATTTCCTTCGATGGAGGAACGAATGCAGGGACGCTCGATTGGTTCGGTCGAACCGGGCGGGCCTATTTTATCCTTCAAACTGACGATCTGACGACGGACTGGGATTACGCCCCCGTAATCGAAACAGGAAATGGTTTGGCGATTAGTTGGGGCTTCAGCTCAACGGCGGAGGCGAGCTTCTTTCGTCTAAAGTATACCGATCAATTCATGTTTGATGCGTGGAGCGAGGATCTGGACGGCGATGGGGTCAGCAACATGGATGAACTGCTACAGGAAACCGATCCTTTTTCCGCTGTGGACGCCGATAGCAATGGCCTGCCGGATGATTGGGAGCTTTTCTATTCCTTGACGACGGCGACCGGCGATGAGGAGACGCCTCCAGACGGACTGACGAATCAAACAGAGTCTCTGATCGGGAGCAATCCGACTGCCGGGTTCGACGGCAGTTCTCAAATGACGATTTACACGCCGAACTAAACCGGAGCCATGTTCAAGCTTACCCTCTTTTCCATCTTACTCATTGCCAACTCGGCTGCTGCGGACATCTCGTGGGAGTCGGTCGCCGAGACAATCGAAGCAGATTCAGCTGAAAAGCCACTGCTCTTCACCTTCGCGGGCAAGAACACGGGTGCGGATACCGTAACGATCAAGGAACTGAGGGAGAGCTGTCCTTGCGTCGAGGCAATGTCAGATAAGACCGAGATTGCGGCGGGCGAATCGTTCATCGTCGCGGCGGAGTTCAGCCCCTTCGAGATTGGGGGCACTCAGCGGCAGCGCATCATGGTGCATTTTGAGGAAGTGGATCGCCCGGAGATACTGACCGTAACCGCAGAGTTGCCCGAACTGATCGGAATTGAGCCGAAGCGGTTGTTCTGGAATGCCAAGGAAGAACCCGCCACCCGAAAGGTCGAAATTACGCTGGCCGTCGAGAATGGTGTTGAGTTGGGCGATGTTTATGCAATGGACGAAAATTTCTCGACCTTGCTCGTGGCGGAATCCGGGAATACATATACGCTAACCGTCACGCCGGAAGATTTGAGCGTTCGCCGCCCGGCTTCGGTTATGGTGCGTTTTAGCGTGGATGGGCGCGAAATGAGAACCTTGATACCCTGCATGATCGGGGAAAGGAACCCTTTCGAGTTTTCGTTCGACCGGGCGATACCCCGTCCGAACGGCGCCCAAATCAAAGACTCGATCCTCCGTGCGGGGCAAACCGAATTGCAAGGAGCCGATTTGAAACTCGGGCAGCGTCCCGAAAAAGATAATTCCGTATCAGAAGCCGAACAATGAAATATGTCCCTTTGATCCTTGGGCTCGCATGCCTGACATCCTCACTCTTTGGACAGCAGGAAACCGGTGGGCTGGAAAAAGTCCGTCTGCATGTCTCCAGCTATATCGTCCGTGACCCTGCGAGTTCGTCTGTGCCCGCTTTTGATTTTCAGAACGGGGCCGATACATGGACTGGAACCGAGATTAACAATGCTACTGAGACTACCGATGTGGTGGATTGGGACGCTGTGAATATTTGCGCCCAGAACGCTTTCGCGCAGAGTAGCGCAAGTTGCTACGAACTCGTTTCTGATTACTACTTCGATTGCGGGGGAGATTTCTTCTCGGATTGTTGGAATGAGTATTTCTACTGGGCACCGATTCCTGGCTGCACCGATGCCTTGCAAGAGCAAATCGTTCAAGAGCTTGAGGCAGGGACGCACCCATGCGTAACTGAGAATACAGCGGCCTTTCAGTTAGCTAGAAATAATCATTATTTATTAGCTGAACCAGGGGTTTCTTATTCTTTGGATATTAGCTCCTTAGCCGATGTATCGTTAAGGACATCCTTTCTCGTTCCCGAAGGATACGTTGTATTCATTGAGAATACGAACGGGGAATTCGAGCCGCTTTCGAAAGTGGAAGTCGATTTCGTAACGACGAGCAGTTCGATTACGTTCCAGCTTCGGGAGCTCCGCGCAGAAGCACCTCCTTTGTTTGGCCAAGCCAGTGATTTTTATGTGGGAGACGTAAAATGGGAGCTAGGCTTGGGTGTCCTCGGGAACGGTGATCCCGCCGGTCGGCTTGTGCTCCATGAGAAAGATCTTACCGCGTCGATCTACACACGGGAGGCGCTGAAGTATTACCGCCCTGTGACTGCGGGCAGCGGGGAGTTGGAGGTGGTCGAGGACGTTGACGGCTTCCTTCGTCAAATCAGGACGCCAAGCAGCTTTGTCGATCTGGTCGATACGGCGACGGACAATGGCGACGTCATCCAGTATGAGGTCAGGTTCTATGCGCCTTTGCCCGATAGTGCGACGAAGACCGGAGGGCTTTACGCGCCGTCGGCAAGCGATCTCTTGGTGACCTACAGGCTCGGGCGCGAGGCTGCACAAGGGTTGGATGCATTTTTCGTCAAACAGTTCGACAGCTCCTCGAACTTGTTGCGGACGGACGATTTGAGCAAAACCGCCGATGGCTCTACCACGGCTGGTGTGACTTTGAATGACTGGACGATGACGACTACTGCGACCAGTGGTTCGCATAATGTTTCCAAAACATTGTCGGTGAATAACGATGAATTCCTCTCAGGAGGGTCGCCGACGGGATTGCGCTTGCAAACAGTGACTTATGACCAGGTCAAGCGGATCTACGATGAAGAGGCCACTGAGTTTACGACAGAGTCTCTGTTTACATTTGCCCCGGACATTGGACTCGGCTCGATCGGAGAATTGCTTTTCATTCAGTATCGCGGCGATGATGCATCGGGCAGTTTGAATGGAAGGCAATACGAGTATCGTTATAGCCTGAGCACATTAGCCCCTCAAAGCTATGGACGACGCGTGTTGTCAATCGACGCGTTTGGAGCGTTTACGTATGTAATTTATGATGCCTCTGAGGCCTCGCGTCTTTTTGGCGAGGAGTTTTTAGTTATTCGACCTGGTGAAGAAGCCTTCGACCCCTACAAATTTACTCGTCTCATAGACCACGACAACGACCCGGAAACTGATCCTATTGGAGAATGGGAACCGCCAATCACGTCGCCAAACAATTTCGCCCGTTTTAATCTGATATCTAAAGCTTTCGATTACGATGGTGTTTCGGTTCGTGACGCTTCCGTAATCACAGCCATTAATGATTCGGGAGTAACATCCCTTAATCCTATTTTCGAGACCGTTCAGCATCCGACGTTCGGCGATTACAAAGGGGAGAAAATTGAAGTGGTCTGCGCTTACAAGCCCTACGACTTTCCCAAAGCATCGAATCGCCGTAATGCGACTTTCAAAGCGAAGTTTACCCCGAACACCCCGAACCGCCGCTTGATTGGAAAGCCACTTTTCGTGTTCCGGCCCGACCGCACCAAGACGAGCTACGGCTATTTCGAGGGTGCCTATCGCGGCCTTTCCGATGCGTTTGTGACACTCGAAGTCTCGGGCTACCACACGGCCGATCTTGCCCACAGTGACACGGCGGACGGACTCTCGATCAACGATCAGGTTCATGGCTCGACTACCTTCGGACACGAAGGCTTGAGCTTCGACATCGACGAAATCACGCTCTCTCCCGGACAATCGACCAAGAAAGTCACGGTGCGCGATGCGAAGGGGCGTGTCCGCTATGTCGAGCAATGGGCTTATACGAGCGGCTCGCAGTGGGAGAAAATCGAAGACGTTGAGCAGACCTTTACGAAGTTCGGCCAGCTGACCCAAAAGACCTTAAACGGACGGATCGTTTACGAGGCGCAATGGGACGGCATCCGCAAAGAATGGGAGAAAGACGAAGCGGGCGTGAAAACGACCTTTGAATACGACGGCATCGGACGGGTGACTGCACTCGTCGTCGAGGGCGCATCCGGCGTCGACGGGATACCTGAGACCAAGCAGACGAATTTCTTCTACGACGCCCGCGACCGGGTAGTGGTTACGGAAACCGTCGTAAGTTCATCGGAGAAGCTTGTCGAGAAAGAGATTTACGATGCAGAGGGCTACCTTCTTTCCAAGACCGAAGCCAACGGCCTGACCACAACCTTCGATTACGAATACGACACAAGCAATTTTCCTGATTTCCTCGGTTTGAAGAAAACGACGAACTATCCGGACGGCACCTACCGGGAAACGTTCGTGAAGCAGAACGGCGAATTTTGGAAGGACGTGCTCTACAATTCGGGTGCTCAAGTTATCGAAGAAAATCGCTACTCGTTCGCAAATAACGTCACGGCTCCTACGGGGAGCGACCTCGAATCGACGAACCGGAAAGTGCGCATCGATTATTCCGGTGAAGGCGGGGCGGGTGCCGCCGATCCCTATGTCGAGAAATATTATGATGCCTCAGGCAAGGTTCGCTTCGAGCAGTCGCCGACGTCGGTTGCGGCAAGCCCGTTCCAAAAACGCTATGATTACGACGGCGCAACCGGGCAGTTGACTTCGGAGTTGGAGACTGAAGTCGCCACCGGCGCGACTTCAGGAGCACTTGGGCTCCGGCGTATCAAGCAATACGGTGACATGGGCGAAGTCACACTGCGGGGAATCGATATGAACGACGACCAGTCGTTGACCGCCGCCAGCAATGACCGGATCAAGGAAAAGACCGAACGCTACGTGCTCAACGGCGGGAATGTCTGGCTGGAGGAGACCACCTTTGTTTATCCTGAGCACGACGCGGACAATCCGTTTGAGCGAACCCGGCGCACCCAGCTCAACGGGCACGCCACCGACACGGTTTCGGTGATCGTCGAGGAAGATCTGGCCGGAAACGAGACAACCACCACAGTGACTGTGGACCGCACAAGCCATACCCTGACCACGACGGTCGATTACCCGGACTCGGATACGAATTCCATCGCCGTCGTTCAGAACGGCTTGAAAAAGTCGTCCACGAGCAAGGAAGGCCTGACCAGGACTTTCGCCTATGACCAGGCGGGCCGACGCATTCGCTCGACGGATGCGCGCGGGAATAGCACGGTGACGATTTACGAGAGCGGCAAAGACCGCGTCGAATATCGCATCCACGGCATCACCGAGACGGTGACCGGCACCGAAGGCGCTGCCACTTTGTCCGGCATGGGCTACGCCACGCAGAACGGCTACGATCCGGTGACGGGACGGCTCGTTTGGGAAAAGAACCCGGACGGAAACCACACCCGCTTCGCCTACAACGACCGGGGCTTGTTGGAGAAGCGCTGGGGCGAGGCCACTTATCCGGTCTGGAACGAATACGACTCTTTCGGGCAGCTTGAAAAGCGCCACACCTTCGGAATGGCCAACACTGCCGATACGGTCGATTTCACCGGCGAGGATTGGCCGACCGCCGCAGGCGACGGCGATGTTACTACCTATGATTACTTCGACGCATCGGGGTTGCTAAAATCACGGACCGACGCGCTCGGGCGGCAAACCGACTTTACCTATGACGCCCGCGGGCGTCTGGTGACCAAGATCACGCCGGACGGCGGCGCGGGCGATCCCGCGATCACTGTGACACAGACTTACTTCCCGAAAACCGACGAGCTGAAGGCGGTTGATTATACGGGCGATAACGACCTGACACCCGATCTGGATTTCACTTACCACCGCTCCGGGGATGTCGCCACGGTGCAGGAGGACGGCGTCGAACGAAGCTTCCACTTCGATTTCGATTCGAGTGGAAATTCCGAATCGGATCTCAAGTTATTGGCCGAGCACCTGCCTTCCTATTACACGGATATCTCCGCTTTAGACAGCTCGGATACCGGGCACGGTCACGAGCGTATTCGCTACGGTTACCAGAATTCCGGGGCGATGCCCGGACGCATCGAAAGCTTCGGTATCGGCACGGCGGCTGCCGGGGATGATGTAGCACTCGCCTCGATCCTGCTCGCCACCGGTTACGATTACGATTCGAAAGGGAGGTTGAATACCGTAGATGTGGCTCCAACCCGTTCATGGACCTACACGTATTTCACGGACACAAATCAAATTGGAGGGCGGGCACTCTCCGGCTCCGGCCTTGAGTCCATCCGCGATTACGAACCGGATCGCGATTTGCTCCGCAGTATCGAGTCGCTGCACGGCACGACGTCCCTGGCGGACTTTGAATACAGCTACAATGCTCTCGGTAACCGGGAGGATGTCGTTCAAAGCGGGGCGTTGTTTGAGCCATACGATGGCGGACTTGTCGTCGATTACGGGTATAACGACCGTATGGAGATTACCCGCTTCGACACCGTGCGGGGCGGCGACGCGTCGGTTCTCGAAGGGAACCCGATGCTGGTCGAAGGCCGGAGCTTCGCCTTCGATTACGATTCGCTCGGGAACCGTTCCGCCGTCACGCACAAACGCGTGCGCTTGGAGGACGCACCCGCGGATCAAGCCTTTAACTGGAGCGCGAACGACCTCAATCAACTCACGTCCCGTGAGAATCCGGATTTCGTCCACGTGCAGGGCAGCAGCGTGCTCGATTCGTTCGTCACCGTCGGCTTCGAACCGGACAACCTGAAGCGAGCCGTTCGCCACGGTGAATTCTTCACCGGAGCCTTCGAGTTGCGAGATGGCACGACCGACGCGGTTTACGTGGACGACCTCGACCTATACAGCGTCATTCCCGACGGCTGGATCGATACGGACGGCACGACTGTCTTGGGCGACTTGATCGATCACCAACAACGGGCGGCCTGGCTGCCGCCCACAAGTGAAAACTTCGAGTATGATGTTCGGGGCAACCTCACCAGCGACAGCCGTTGGGACTACACTTGGGACGGCGCGAACCGCCTCCGCTTCATCGAGACGAGTGCCACCGCCGTCACTGCCGGAGTCGCCCGCGAGAAGTTCGGCTATCGCTATGACTATAAGGGCCGCCGCGTCGCGAAGGACGTTTATGCTTGGACCGGAAGTGCCTACGAAAGCGATCCCTTGGAAACGACCCTCTACTATTACGATGGCTGGAATTTGGTTTACGAGGCCACTTACACCGGAGTCACCTTCGCCGCAGGTGTGCCGACCGCCGCCACCTTCGAGAGTGAAATCGCCTACCATTGGGGCCTCGACTGGTCCACCAGTCTGCAAGGTGCCGGTGGTGTCGGCGGGCTCGTCTCCATCACCTTCCGCGATGCAAGCGGCTCGCCCGAGACGCGCTATCCCGGCTTTGACGGCAACGGCAACCTCGTCCTTCTCGCCGACGAAAGCGGAACCGTCACGGCGGCTTATGAATATGGGCCTTACGGAGAGCTCTGGCGTGCCTCTGGCCCGGATGCGGGACGCAACCCCTTCCGCTTTAGCACAAAATACCGCGATGCAGAGACGGCCCTCTATTACTACGGCCACCGCTACTACTCGCCAGACTACGGGCGCTTCATCAGCCAGGATCCGATCCGCGAAAGCGGCGGGTTGAATCTCTACGCTTTCGTCAACAACAACCCCACCAACTACTACGACTACCTCGGGATGTTCTTCGACTTCGGCGGAGCCTTCGACTCGGCGTCGAATTTTGTGGGCGGTTTCATTCCCGATTACAGCTTCTCCTACGAAACGACGACAAACTTTGAGTCCGGTCTGACTACCGGAGGATGGGCACTCCAGATACCTACCTTCGACTTCGGGATGGCCTATTTCGATTACGGAGGGATGAGCGACTTCACGGCCCGCACCACATCATCCAGCGGATCGAACTGGAGCTACAATTATCGGGCACTCGACAGCGGATCGTTCAAATACGATTTCAGCTACAGCTACAATCCCTCCTCTTTCGGTTATTCGTTCGGCGACTACGGATCGGACGCCTACAGCTTCAGTTTTGGCGATACCTATATCCGCGAAATTGCCATGCCCGAGTATAACCTCTGGGCGGCGGCAGGCGAAGGACTTGGTCAAGGCGCTTATGAAGTCGCCATGAGCTTCCGGCGCACCGCCGAAGGAATCGGCACGACGGCAGGCTACCTATGGTATGAGCCTACCGACACCATCCTGGGCATGCACGACCAGATCACGACGAATCTGGCAGACGGGTATTTCCTTCTCAAGGATACGACCTGGAGCGATGTCGGTAGGGATATTGCGTCCTTTGGAGAACTCTATGCGAATGATCCAGAGTTCCGGGGTGGAATCACGGACATGTTTAGTGACTCTGCGATTGGCCTCGCAACAGGCTCAGGCTTTGCTAAGTTTAAGCCTGCGGCAGATGAATATGTAACGGTCTACAGAGGGGTTCATTCTCAACACCCAGACTTGCCCAATGCTTATGCAGGCAAAGCGAACCCAAGAGGCGGGCATTCTGATCCTCTATTGCACAATCGAGGTTATAATGATAGCATATTTACCTCTTGGACGACTGACTATGGGACGGCGCTAGACTTTGCGCTAGGAAAATATTCTGGATTCGATGATGCTGGCGGTGTCATTCTGCAACAAAGAGTGTTGCGTTCGAAACTAGTCAATTCCCCAGACGCAATGGGAGAATTTGAGGTTCTGAGAGTCGGCCCAATAACAGGTGCTCAATCTACAATAATTAGCAGATAATGACTAGAAACGAACTAATTCAGGCCTTCGATGATAATGTTGATGACGAACTTCGTGATGCCACCTTTGCGGCAAGTTTGCTCTTAAAATCCTCTGATAGTTTTGATTTTAAGGTCGGGGGGGGCGTCGAGGCACAAAAAGATTTCAATATATACAGAATGCGTGAAAAGAAGCTTTTGGAGAGCAATAAAGATCTTCCGTTGGGGTTGAGTTCTACAGTAAAGTCACTAAAAAAATGCGGTAAATCGATTTTGACTGGTGGATATGCAAGAGCTCCAGATGGTTTGATCTATTTTTGGACGAATTCTAGTAATAATGTTGTCGGGTGCATAGTAATGAAAAATGATTCTTAGAAACTCACAAATCTGGTTCGTTCACTGTAACTATCAACCACCGTTGCCATTGAAACTCGAAAGAGACGTTGGGCTTGCCGCAAGAGTCGTCGGGGGGAAGACTGGTAGCCATTCAACAGGCCACGGGGAGACATATTGGGACAAATTCAAAGAGATTGTTGCTATGGGATTCATCCCGGTGGAGGTTGCCAAAGAAATAGGGGCTATACCTGAAGAATGGAGCCACCCCGAAGAGAGCACTCTAGATAAAGAAGTTGAATCGGGAAACTTTAGGCTCAAGAAATAAGCTATTACATTCTGTCGAGCGAAAATAAATATGATCACCTGCCGTCTATGAAAACAGCATACTCAATATTTGTCACGACGATCATTTCAAGCGCAGCGCTCCACGGTGTATCAATGTCGCTTACACAGTTCTCAAACGAGTTAACACAAATTTCGGAGGAGACATCCGGGGCGTTGATTAGCCTCCCGGGGGACTTCAACAATTCGGGATTTTTCATGGCTGAAGACCTGCACCTCGACTTCAGCAATTCTCTGAGCGATCGTTCACTCGATGGCGTGTTTCATGCCCGCATGTTGGCAGAAGTTATCGCAAACTTGGAGCGACACGCTCAGGAATTGCAAGAGGATCCGGCATCATGGCTTGGCGATCCGAATCCAGAGGGAAACGAATCATTCGATAGTGGCCTTTTTAGGCAGTGGGCTAGGAATGACCCAAGTGCAGCACTCGAATGGGTGAATTCATCCACGACAGTGGTTCCCGAGCCCAAGTCTTTCGCCTTGCTTACAGCAACGGTATCATTTCTCACGGTTGCTGTTATGCGAAGGAGGTCTGGACGGTCAGCTTTATTGTGAAACGACTCTCATCAATTTGCCAAATATTTGCCATTTTTGATTCAAAACCTCGCATTTTTCGACACGCCAAAGCATTTATAGGATTACGCAAGTAGCACATAAGCAAAGATAAGTGAAATTGACTGCAAAATAAGGAAATCTGCTAAAGGGTTCGAATCCCTCCTTCTCCGCCACTTTTTACTCTTTCATCAGCTCGGAACGCTCTTCAAAAGTGAGCTTGTCAAAGAGACTCGTGAACTCGGTCAGGTTCTTGCAGATGAGGTTTTCGTCTACGACTAGCGCACGGCGATAGTCGATTTCCATTTGCAGCTTCTGCCGCTCGACCTGTAGCTCGCTCTTGCGCTTTCCAAGGCTGTCCGCCTCAGCCATGAACTCGCCGGAGAGGTTTTTCATCTCGGGGCGCTTCGCCATGTCGATCAAAGAGGCGACTTCCTTGGAAACCTCATCGAGTTCCTTGACCGCTTGGCGCAGCTTGGCCTCGAAGGGCTTCACGGCTTCCAAGTGCTCGCTCTGGGCGGCTTCCGCAGTCGCCTTGATCACGTCGGGATGCTGCCCGAGTTCAGACAGCAACTTGATGATGAACTCTTCGAAGGCGCGAGCCGAGATATTCCGAAGCTCGCACGCGTTTTTCTTGCCGTGCTTGTTAATGTCGCCGCAGGTGTAGTAAAGATAGGGATTGCCGTCGCTGTCCTTCTTACCCGCTGGCTTTGGGACGAGGTGCTTGTTGCAGTGGTCGCACCTCAAAATGCCCTTGAGCAGCATTTCATGGCGGTTGCGTTGCCGTGTCGCAGACTGGACAGGATTCTTTTCCATGAGCGCCTTGTTCGACTTCTCCCAGAGGGACGCGTCAATCAGGGCTTCATGCCGTCCCTCATACTCGTTTTCACCGTGCAGGATGATGCCTTTGTAAATGGGATTTCGCACCAGCCGCGTCACGTTCTGGCCGACCCAACGCTTGCCGCCCATGACCTTCGTCTCTCCATCCTGTTTGGTCGCCAAGTAAGACTTAGTGTTGATCCCGTCCTTATTGAGTTGCTTGGCAACTTCGGACGGCGATCCATATTGAGCGATCAACTCAAAGATATTCCGCACGATGGGCACTTCCTTCTTATTCGGGACGAGCAACTTTTCATCCTTGGAATAGTCGTAGCCGAATGGCGGATTGCCTCCATTCCAGTATCCCCGCTTGCTTCGTTCCGCGATCTTATCGCAGACCCGTTGCCGGGTGAGCTGCCTTTCCCACTGCGCCAGGGATAAAAGCAGGTTGAGGAAAAGTTCGCCCGTGGGTGTATCGGTCGAAAACGCCTCCGTTGCCGAGACGAACACCACGTCGTGCTTTTCAAAAATCCGCCAAAGTTCGTAAAAGTCGGCAATCGAGCGCGTCAGGCGATCCAGTCGATAGACCACGACCGCCTGAATGTTTCCGGCCTCAATTTCGTCGATCAGCTCTTGCAGAGCCGGACGCTCAATCGAGCCGCCCGAATAACCGCCGTCCTCGAAGACCTGCCCTAAAGTCCAACCATGCTCATGCTCTTTCATGGCTATGGCGTGTTTGCAAATGGCAGTCTGAGATTCCAAGGTGTTGAAATCCTTGCCCTGCCATTGTTCATCCGTGCTGCAACGGCAATAAATGGCCGTGCGTATCGCTTTTTTCTGATTCGGTTCCATAAGTTCGCATTGAATAGATTCTACTATTCGACCCAATGCGAATCTTTTTTTTACGCGGCCAGTCGGTAACGGATGGCGTTTGTGCTACCGGACTTTTCAAGCTGGCCTGCATCGACCAAACGGCTCAGACGGCGGAACGCCGTCGTTCGCGACAGGGAAAAACGCTCGCGCACGTCCTTGGGCGAGCACTCGCCGACTTCGGCCACGAAGACCAGAATCGGATCGGCATCCTCCGGCAATTCGGGACGCGCCTGACGCGCCCGTGCCAGTTCTTCGTCCCGGCATTTGCGGCTGACTGCCCTGGCCAGTAATTCACCGATGCGGCGCAAGCTGGCTTGCTCGGATGCGGTGTAATGCGTGTCGGTTGTTTTCATGCCTACCAACAACACTGCTCAGACGCGCTGTAATTACGGCTGTGCCGCCAGATTTATTTTTTGACATACCCCCGGAATCTACCAACCCTTAACGAAGATCTTTGTAATCCATCGTAAATCCATTTGTTCAATCCGCATGAATAATCCCAAGCCCGAGCCAACAGAGCCACCCCCGGTCAGCGAAGCAGACTATGAGAAAGCCAGAGAGCTAGTCTCCGGCTACATAGATGAATACCACCAAACGATATTTTGGTATGTCGTGCGTCGCTGTGGAGCACCAGTGGACATCGCCGAAGAAACCATGCAGGAGTTATGGCTTTATTCAATGCGGCAACTGACCGTTGGTAGGCGTGAGCAAATGTTTAAATCCTATCTTTTTTGGAAAGCCAAGAATATCTGCTTTGATATTTTTAGAAGAAACGGTCGTTACGTCCCTTTTGGGGGATCACCGTATTCGATGTTGCCTGAGGATGAAGCGGAAGAGAAGAACGATGCCGCAATCAACGAAATGGTCACACAGCAGTTTGAAGCGGATCGGTCTTCACCTGATTTTGTCATGGACTCAAGGCATCCGGAACCCTTGAGCGAAGAGGCGGAAACAGAGCTGTTTCAGCGTTTCTGGAGTCTTTATCCCGATGTCGATTTGAGCCAGGAACAGAAAGAGATTGCTTTTGAACTTTTTCGCAAAGGGCACACGCTCAAAGAAATCAGTGAAAAGCGGGGCATCCCGATTTCGACACTTTCAGACTGGAAACGTCTGATCACGGAACAGGTGGAAGCCGCCCACAACAAATTAGACACCATGGAGGTAAGCCAATGACTATGAAACAAATTCCCTCAGATGTCAGCGCAGACGTTTTAATTCACAACTTCGGCAAGAAGCCAAACCCGGAAGTTAAAGCAAAAATGATGGCGTTCATCGACGCTCATAAGGATGAGACGATGAAGGTGACCGAAGAAACCCTGCCATCTCCTGAAGAGGAGATCAGGCGTGAGTATGCGCATTTTGAGGCGAAAAATGCTGCCTCCTCATCCCGTAGAATACCTCGGAAACAACACAGGCCAAAAGATGGTGGAGACAGTTCTTCCGGAGGCACAGCTTCGCCGAGCAGCTAGATTGCCTGAAAACTGTAGTCCATTGCTCGCACCGTACCGCTCCCGCTTCAGTTGAG
>Ga0210020_1002570_pt1 | contig 14589 bp, 14 predicted proteins | sample CryGeymeta201514_FD_183980 | JGI IMG/M metagenome (GOLD analysis project Ga0210020, IMG submission 183980) | Groundwater microbial communities from Crystal Geyser aquifers in Utah, USA - Crystal Geyser metaG 2015-14 (SPAdes) (version 2) | ecosystem: Environmental > Aquatic > Deep subsurface >... | reverse complement strand
CGAAAGTTTAATACTGGAGCGGGAGACGGGATTCGAACCCGTGACGTCCCCGCCCATTATATAAGAAGCGGGTGATGGGAATCGAACCCACATAAATAGCTTGGAAAGCTATCACACTGCCATTGTGTTACACCCGCAGTTAATGGGCGGGGCTATTCTACCGTTGAATTACCCCCGCAGTCGGAGAGCCGGGAGTCGAAGAGATAAATCTCTTCTTCATCTTCGCCCGCCTCGGGCGGACTTGATATTTGAACCCGGACTAAATCCCGCCCTTTCTAATTTTCGGGGTGCTGGGAGTTGAACCCAGGTTCCATGCTCCCAAAGCATGCGGACTACCGTTATCCTACACCCCGTTTTTGAAAGGGCGGGGCTGTGCTGCCATTACACCACACCCCGTTAATTTTAGTACGGGGCAAGAAGGACTCGTCTGCCCCGTAGGAAGCTTGCTCTCCTTCGGGGTGCTGCCGTTACACCATGCCCCGTCTTCAAAATTATTTTACTAGATTTTCCCCTTTTGGTCAATCTTTAGGGCGAAGAGATAAATCTCTTCTTAACCTTCGCTATCGCTCGGTGGGCGAAGAGATAAATCTCTTCTTAACCTTCGCTCGGCTTTTTGCCTCGCTCGGTGGGCGAAGAGATAAATCTTTTCTTAACCTTCGCTCGGCTTTTTGCCTCGCTCGGTGTATGATATAATTGATTAATGTTTCTTAAAGAAATCTTCAGCCAACTTAATATTTTTGCCCAGTGTAAAAAATACGGTCTTCCTCTTTGGCAATGTCCCCATTTTCTCTTTTTGCTCATGGGACTCATTATTATTGGCTCAACTCTTGGCGTTTACCTCATTGGCAATCGCTACGTTCAAGACCCTCAGGTGATGGCCTTAATTACCCTTTTGGTAACAGCGATTTTATTTATTATTGCTTTTATTGTCACTCGAAGTTTCGAAAGATTGGTCGAAGCCAGTCGAATGAAATCAGAATTTATCAGCGTTGTTTCCCATCAGCTAAGATCTCCACTCTCCAATTTGAGATGGGTAATTGAGTTATTAATGTCAGGCAGATTTGGAAAGATTGAAGAGAAGCAGACCGAATATTTCAAAATTTTAAAAGAAAACAATGCCAGAATGGAAGAATTAGTTTCAGATTTATTAACTGTTTCTAGAATTGAAACAGCCGCTCTTCCTTTAAAGAAAAAAGAGATTTCTTTAGAAGAATTAATAAAGGAGTTGATTTCAGAATTTGAGCCTTTTGCCAAAGCCTCAAATGTGGAGATAGAATTTAAAAGCGAGTCGAATTTACCAAAAATCTTTGCTGACCCTTTCCAAATCAGGTTAGTAATTGAGAATCTTTTAGATAATGCCATTCGTTACATAAAAGATAAAGGAGAAGTAGAAATAAAACTTGGGAAAAGAGGAGAAAGCTTATATTCTGAGATAAAAGATAATGGTGTTGGTATTCCAAAAGAAGATCAAAAATATATTTTCCAAAAATTTTTCCGTTCAGAAAACGTAATGCGTTATCAAACTCAGGGTTCAGGCCTTGGATTATTTATTGCTAAAGCCATTGTCGAAAAATCGGGAGGGAAAGTTGGATTTAAATCAGAAGGAGGGAAGGGGTCGACCTTCTGGTTTACTTTACCACTTAAATAAATTGCCAAACTGTTAAATCGTCAAATTGTTAAATTGATTTTTTTCAATGTAGCAATGTAGCAATTTAACAATGTAACAATGAAAACAATACTATTTATTGAAGATGAATCAGTTCTTCAAAAAACCTTTGGAGATATTTTAAGACAGGAGAGTTACAAAATGATTTCGGCTTTGGACGGAGAAACCGGATTAAGACTGGCAAAGAGTCAAAAGCCAGATTTGATTTTGCTTGATTTGGTTTTGCCTAAAATCCATGGCTTTGAAGTTTTAAAGAAATTAAAAGAAGATAAAGAAACTAAAGGTATTCCGGTGATTGTTTTGACCAATCTTGAAGGGGTAGGAGACGTAGACAAAGTCTTGGGATTAGGAGCAACCACCTATTTGGTAAAAGCCCAATATAGCTTGGAAGAAGTCGTCGAAAAAATTAAAAAAGCTCTTATATGAGGGTGGAACCCAAACAATTAAAAGCCTTTCTTTTGGATGCTAATTTAGTTACTGAGGAACACTTTGATGCGGCTCAAAAAAAAGCTGAAAAAACTAACCAAAAAGTTGGCGATGTTTTAGTTTCCGAAGGCTTAATCTCTCAAGAGGAGCTAATTAAACTTGAAGCCTATATTTTAGGAATTCCCTTCGTTAACTTGGAAAAAGAAGTTGTTTCGCCGGAAGCTCTGAAAATTATTCCTGAACCCATTGCCAGAAGTCATAATATCGTCGCCTTTAGAAAACAAGGAAATGATTTGGAGGTTGCCATGTTAGATCCCGAGGATTTAAGAACAATTGAGTTTATTAAAAAGACCACTCCCTTAAGAATTTTACCCAGGTTAACCAACTCAGCCTCAATCAAAAACGTCATTCGCCAATATCAAAGAACTTTGGAGGCTGAGTTTGGGGAGTTCATCAAAAAAGAAGCCGAAGGAATCAAGGTGATTAAAGAAGAAGAAGTTATTGAAGAAAAAGAGGAGCTGAAAAAAGTTGCCGAGGAATTACCGGTGGTCAGAATTGTTGATACGCTTTTAAAGCACGCCGTCTTACAAAGAGCTTCCGACATTCATATTGAGCCAACCGAAAAAGAGGTGGTAGTCCGCTATCGAATTGATGGCATCTTGCATGACGCGATGACCTTACCAAAGCTCGTTGCTTCGGGAATTGTGGCCAGGGTAAAAGTTTTATCTAATTTAAAACTCGACGAACACAGATTACCTCAGGATGGCCGTTTTAAAGTTGAAACCGAGGAATATAAATATTCAATTCGAGTTTCAATTTTACCAGTTTTTGACGGAGAAAAAATTGTCATGCGGCTTTTACCAGAAACTGCCAAGGCCTTTACCTTAGAAGAATTGGGGCTGAGAGGGGGAGCCTTAGAAATAATTCAAGACAATCTAAGAAAACCGGTAGGAATGCTCTTGGTCACAGGTCCCACTGGTTGTGGTAAAACCACTACCCTTTATTCAATGATGGAAATTTTAAACAGCCCGGGAGTAAACATTTCAACAGTTGAAGACCCAATCGAATATCGAATGCCCAGAATCAATCAGACTCAGGTTAATCCAAAAATCGGCTTAACTTTTGCTTCAGGACTTCGGTCTTTAGTTCGTCAGGACCCTAATATCATCATGGTTGGAGAAATTAGAGATGACGAAACTGCTGGTCTTGCCATCAATGCCGCCCTGACCGGTCACTTAGTTTTGTCTACTTTGCATACCACCGATGCTGCAGGTTCCATCCCCAGGCTGATTGATATGAAAGCTGAGCCATTTTTGATTTCCTCAACTCTAAATTGTATTTTAGCCCAAAGGTTAGTCAGGCGACTTTGCCCGGAAAAAGAGAAATATGCTTTGAAAGATTCGGAAATTAAAAATTTAGGAAAATATTGCGATTTAGATAGAATTCTGAAGATTTTAAAGGAGGAAAAAATAATAAAACCGAGAGATGATTTCAAAGATGTTGTGTTTTATCGGCCAAAACCTTCCAAAGACTGTCCAGAGGGGTACCGAGGAAGACTTGGAATTTATGAAGTATTATCGGTTACCGAAACCATCAAAGAATTAATTGTGAAGAGAGCAGCTTCTGCCCAAATTCAAGCTCAGGCTCAAAAAGAAGGAATGAGACTGATGGTCGAAGATGGTTTTATCAAAGCAGCCCAAGGAATAACCTCAATCGAAGAAGTATTAAGAGTAATAATTGAATAGCCGAGCCACCGAAGGTGGCGAAGACTGGAGATGAAGGCAAACCCGAAGGGGCAAACTTCATCGACTAAAATGCCGAAATATTTCTACACTGCTAAATCATTAAAAGGGGAAGAAAAGAGTGGTGTTTTGGAAGCAAAAGATATTCACCAGCTATCCAAAAAACTGCGAGAGGAGGGTTTTATTTTAATTAAAGCTGAAACTGGAACTGATTTGGCAAAGGAAAGAAAATTTGCGCTTTCTTGGGTGGTGGGTGGGTGGCGTCCTTTTGGTGGAGTTGGTTTGAAAGAAAAAATGTTCTTTGCCAGAAATTTGCAGGTGATGGTAGCTTCCGGTCTTCCCCTGCCGAGAGCTATAGAAACTTTGTCTAGCCAGACAAAAAGCAAGAAATTTCAAAAAGCCTTATTAAGCATTAAAGAGGATATCATCAAAGGGAAAAGTTTTTCTGAAACGCTTTCGTCCTATCCCAATATTTTCTCTGAACTATTTCAAAGTATGGTAAAAGTAGGTGAAGAATCCGGGACCTTAGAAGAAATTTTAAAAATCTTAGCTAGTCAAATGGAAAAGGAAAACGAATTAAAATCAAAAATTATGGGAGCGATGCTTTATCCAGCGGTGATAATCTGCGCCATGATTGGCATTGGCATTTTAATGTTAGTAATGGTTGTCCCGCAATTGGCCGCAACTTTTAAAGAGTTAGAAATTGAATTACCGGTTACCACTAAATTTGTAATGGGTTTGGGCACTTTTTTAGTTGAAAAATGGTACTTGGTTATTTTAATCCTGGTTTTTTTTATCTTTTTTTTCTTGCAAACGATGAGGACAAAAAGAGGAAAAGCAGTCATAGACGCTCTTTTATTAAAACTTCCTATTGTTTCTCCAATAATTAGAAAAACTAACGCTGCCCAAACGGTTAGAACTTTAGGTTCTCTTATTGCTTCAGGAGTACCAATTGTTAGGGCTTTAGAAATTGTCTCTGGGACTCTGGGAAATGTTTATTTTAAAAAAGCAATAAGCGAGGCAGCTGAAAGAGTGAGAAAAGGAGAGAAATTATCCGAGGCCCTAAAACCCTATCAAGCTCTTTATTCTCTGACGGTAATTCAAATGATTGCCGTAGGTGAGGAAACTGGCGAAACCTCGAGCATCTTACAAAAACTTGCTGATTTTTTTGAAGAAGAGGTGGAGAGGGCCACCGAGAATCTGGCTGCGGTAATTGAACCTGTAATAATGCTAATCATTGGAGCAGCGGTTGGTTTTTTTGCCATTTCGATGGTTCAACCGATGTATTCGATGCTCCAGGGAATAAAGTAATATGAAAGATAAAAATTCATTTACTTTAATTGATATTTTAGTCGGCACAACTTTAGTGCTGATTGTTTTTTTGGGAATTTTCGGTGCCTATCAATTGGGTTTGAAAGTTGTTGGTGTCTCAAAAAATAAAATTACAGCCACTCAGATTGCCAATGGAGAAATAGAAAAAATTAGGAATTTGCCATATGAAAAAGTTGGAATTATTGGCGGTGGATTGCCAACTGCCAGTGGAATTTTGGAGGCATCTACCTCAACAACAGTTAATGAAATTGAATACAAAATTGAAAGGAAAATCGTTTATATTTCAGACCCTACTGATGGAACTGGTTCAGATGATTCTTGCAATTTGGATTACAAAAGAGTTGAAATAGAAGTTTCCTGGCAAGGAAGATTTCCGGGTGAAGTTAAATTGGGAACCGATGTTGCCCCAAAAGACAAGGTCCAAGAGATTCAGTCTTGTACTGCCCAACCAGCTGGGATTTTATCGGTTTTGGTTTTTGATGCCTATGGAACCGCCATTTCAAATCCCTTAATTGAAGTAAAAAATCCCCAAACTTTTGAAACCATTACCTCAGCCACCCCATCTTCCGGTAAATATGATTTTCCCTTAGCTTCTTCAACTTATAAAGTTGTTGTTTCAAAGGGAACGGAATATACAACAGATCAAACTTATGGAACGAATGAAATTGCCATTCCTGAAAAGACAAATCCCACTGTTTTGACTGGCCACGTAACAAATATTAGTTTCCAGATTGACAGAGTGAGTTCACTCACAGTTTATACTCTTTCAACCTGGGGCCAAGAATTTTTTTCTGATACTTTCTCTGATGAGAGCAAAATTTCTGAGAAATCAAATGTTTCAATTTCAAATGGCCAAACCAAATTAGCAACAACAGCTGATGGATATTTATCTCCGGGTTATTTAATTTCAATTTCAATTTCTCCCCCAAATTTAATCCAGTGGGAAAATTTTTCATTTTTCGATTCAGAGCCTGAAGGAACAGATTTGAGATACCAAATTTTCTATGCTTCGGGTACGGATTGGATTTTAATTCCAGATTCAGATTTGCCGGGAAATTCAATTGGATTTGATGATTTGCCAGTTTCCCTTTCAAATTTGTCAACAACAACTTATTCTTCTTTGAAATTGAGGGCAAATTTTTCAACCAATTCAACAACATCCACCCCGGTTTTGGATGATTGGCAATTATCTTGGAAAACATCAAATCCCACCCCTATTGCCAATGCCACTTTTTCTGTTCATGGCGAAAAATTGATTGGCAGAGATGCAAATGAAAATCCGGTTTATAAATTTGCGACAACAACTCAAACAAATGGGGATGGCAAAAAAGACCTTTTAAATTGGGAATGGGACAATTATGAATTTTCAATTCCCACCAGCACTAACTTAGATTTAGTTTCATCAGATCCTCCAAATCCTGTTTCTCTTGTTCCCAATGAGAACAAAATTGTTAAACTATATTTGGATTCCCAAAACTCACTTTTGGTTACGGTTCAAGATTTAGATACATTGGAGCCAATTTTTTCGGCGACCGTTAGGCTTTATAAATCTGGCTATGATAAAACTCAATATACCAATGAAAAAGGTCAAACCTATTTCATTCCCCTGGAAGTTGGAAATTACAGTTTGGATGTTTCGTCCACTGGCTACTCAACAATAACCGATTCAGTTTCGGTTCCCGGCGATTTAACAAAAACAATAAAATTGACTCAGATAGAATAATATGAAATCTTTTGTCCCGTTAGAAATTAAAAAGTTTTTAGGTTTTACCTTAATTGAAACTATCGTCACCATTTTCATTTTTACTTTAGCCATGGGAGCAATGACAGGTTTTATTGTTATGGCTTATCGAACCCAAAGTTATACCTGGCAACAGTCGATTGCCATTGATGATGCGAGAAGGGGAATTGAAACAATGGTAAAAGAAATTAGGATGGCCGGAGAGGGAGAAGATGGTTCTTATCCAATTAAATTCGCTGGAGACAAAGAATTTATATTTTATTCAGACATTGATAGAGATGGAAGAGTTGAAAGAGTAAGATATTTTTTGGCTCAAACAAATTCAAAAACTTTTACTCAAGAGTGCGAAACTTCAGAAAAGGGGGGATTTTGTTCAGTTTCATTTTCAAATTTTTTGACTCCAGGTGGGGTTTTAAAATCAGCAACGGTTTCAGTTTCAGTTGATGGAGATTTTGGAGCAGCAACAGAATATGCAGAAATTTTTGGAGATGGAATAAAGATTGGAAATGTTTGCCAATCGGGCTGCAAAAATTGTGCTGGAACTTGGCAGGGAACTCAAACTTTTGATGTTACAAATTTTGCTACTGATAACTCAATTTCATTTCTAATTGATGCAACAGATAAAGTTGATCCTCAATGTCCATTTTCAATGAAGGCAAGATTTGTTTTTTCCTTCACCGAAGATATTTCGGCTTTATCTCACGAATTCAAAAAGGGAGTCATTGAACCTACTGGTTCTCCACCAAATTATCCTTTAGATCAAGAAAAAGTTTGGACCTTGAGTTCTTATGTCAGAAATTCCCCACCAATTTTTGAATATTATAATGGTAACTGGCCAGAAGATACTATAAATAACCCTTTACCCGCCCCCGCTCGTCTTCAGGAAACAAAATTAATGAAGGTTTATTTAGTGGTTAATGTCAATCCTAATCGCCCACCAACTGAATATGAATTGGTATCTTTTGTCCAATTGAGGAACCTAAAACAAGAATGAAAAAAGGAATCATCACAACTTATGTCTTGGTTTTTGGAGCAATATTTTTGATTTTGCTTTCAGGCCTTTTGGGTTTTATTTTGTTGCAATTAAGGCAGAGCTCTCAAAGAATTTCCTGGAATGAATCTCTTGAAATTGCCGAGGCTGGAATGAACTATTACAGGTGGTGCCTAAATAATGGAATTGAAACAAATTGCCAAACTGAAAAAGATTATCAAGATATTTCTGGAAATAATATTGGAAAATTTTCAATCCAAGATATTTCCCAAATTTCCTGTGGCGAAATTATTCAAAGGAAAATAATTTCAACTGGCCAAACATATAAACTTCCAGATATTAAAAGAAAAGTTTCAGTAATTTATGCCAGAACTTCGGTTGCCAAATATTCTTACATTTTAAATTCAAATGTCTGGGTGGGGGCAGATCATGTAGTTCGTGGTCCTTATCATTCAAATGGGGGAATCAGATTTGATGGCCAAAATCTCTCAATTGTTTCTTCTGCCCAAAATGAATGGGTTTGTACAGCCTCTTTTGGTTGCGGGCCTCAAGGAGTAGGTTATGGGCTTGGCCTTTGTCCATCCGAATGTAAAATTGTTTCAAATCAATGTATTTGCCCCGGAGTTTTTTCAACAACTCAAAATTCAAACCGAGGTCTATTTTCTTATCCAGTTCCCCAATTTGACTTTAATGGAATCACAGTTAATTTGGCTCAAATGAAAACAGCTAGCCAAAGCTCAGGCGTTTATCTTCAGCCCTCTGTTAATCTTAATCCTCAAGGAAAAGGATATCATCTAAAATTTTTCAGTGATGGAACATTTGAAGTTTGGATAATAACCGGACTCTCTCCAACCTATGCCTACTCTTTAGAAGAGGACTGGCATTATGATTATTTTACAATTACTAATGAATACCGCTATGGCGAACCAATAACCATTGACTCAACTTGCCCTCTAATTTTTTTTGAAGATAATCTCTGGCCAGAGGGTCAAGTTAAAGGAAAGGTGACCGTTGTTTCAGCCAATCTTATTAATCCCAATTTAGATACTGATATTATTTTAGAAGCTAATATAGATTATGCGACCCAAGATGGATCTTCCGGTTTGACATTAATTTCGGAGAGAAATGTTTTAATTGGGCCAGATTCCCCAAACTATATGACATTGAGGGGGATTTTTGTTGCCCAAAAAGGGAGATTTTCAAGAGATCACTATAAAAATAATATTAAAGAAGAACTTGATATTTATGGCTCAATTGTTTCAAGCGGAAGGGTTGGAACCCAATGGGTAATTTCACCATCTGGTCAAATTGTTTCAGGTTATAAAAAAAGGGAAACATACATTGATCCAAATCTAATTTACAATCCCCCGCCATTTACCCCATTTGCTGAACCAGAATTTAGAATTTTAAATTGGGAAGAGTTATAAGAATCTTACGAATTACGAATTTTTCCGAATTACGAATTTACGAATCTATTAGTTAAAGATATAATTAAAAAAGAAAGAATATTTATTCGTAATTCGTTTTGATTCGTAATTCGTAGGAAATATGGAGTTTTTAACTTTAAAACCGGAGGCATTTGGATTAGATATTTCCGATTTATCTTTAAAGATTGTCAAACTCAAAAAAAAGCGAGGGGTTTTCAGTTTAGCTTCTTACGGAGAAGAAAAAATTAACCCCGGGCTCATTAAGGGAGGGGAGATAAAAGATGAAGAGGCCTTAGTAAAAATTATAAAAAATGCCTTGGCTAAAGTTCAGGGAGAAAAATTGGAAACAAAATATGTCGTCGCTTCCTTGCCCGAAGAAAAGGCTTTTTTACAGGTAATTCAAATGCCGCGCCTTTCAGAAGAAGATTTAAAGTCGGCAGTTATCTATGAAGCTGAAAATTATATTCCCCTGCCAATTGAAGAAGTTTATTTAGATTCTCAAATTGTCCCGCCGGTTTATAATCAATTACCCGAGCGTAGCGAAGGGGGGAGAAGAACGAATGTTCTTCGACCAGACCACCTCGATGTTTTAATTGCTGCTCTACCAAAAAAAACCGTTGACCCATACATTTCTTGTTTGAAAAAAGCAAATTTGAAACCCCTGGCTTTGGAAATTGAATCCCTGGCTATCGCCCGAGCTTTAATAAAGAATGAAACTACTGATTCCCCGGTTCTTTTAATTGATTTGGGGGAAACCAGAACCGGTTTTGTGGTTTTTTCTGGCCATTCTTTAAGATTTACTTCTTCCGTTCCAGTTTGTTCCCAGAGTTTTACTGAAATTATTTCCAAAGCTTTAAAAGTAAATCTGGCTGAGGCTGAAAAACTGAAAATTGAATACGGCCTCCAGACTGATGCCAAAGAGAAAGGCAGTCAAGTTTTTGAAGCCCTAATTCCTGCCCTCTCCGATTTGATAGAACAAATCAAAAGATATCTTAGCTATTATCAAACCCATGCTTCTCACGAACACTTACTGCCAGACGGTAAGGGGGTAGCAAAGATTTTGCTTTGCGGAGGAGGAGCAAATCTAAAAGGGCTTCCCGAATTTCTTAACACCTATTTCAAAATTCCAGTTGAAATCGGAAATCCCTGGATAAATATTTTACCAGAACCTCAAAAAGAAGTGCTTGAATTGCCTCTGGAAAAATCATTAAGCTATGCCACAGCTTTAGGTTTAGCCCTGAGAGGCGTCAGGGAATAATAGTGTTCAATGAATTTTCAATTCATTTCAATCTTCAATAAATTTTCAATTTATTTCGATGATTAATTTACTACCACCACAGCAAAAAGAGGAACTTTTAGAAGAAGAGAAATATAACCTGGTTTTAACTCTGGGGATTCTTTTTTTGATTTTTCTTATTTCTTTAACTTTAATTTTATTTTCAATAAAAATTTTTATTTCTGGAGAAACAGAAGCCCAGAAAATTCTTTTTTTAGAAGAAGAAAAAAAATTTAAGGAATCTCAAATCCAAAATCTGGAAGAAAAAATCAATATCTCAAATCAAACTTTTTCCAAATTAAACTTATTTTATCAAAACCAGCTTAATTTAACTGAAACTTTAGAAAAAATTTCTGAAACCCTTCCTCCAGGAACTTATTTAACTAACCTTAATTTTAGTCTTCTGACTGTTCCTGCCGGAGGCAAGGCCCCTCAATATGTAGCTCAAATTTCCGTTTCTGGTTTTTCTCCCACCCGGGAAATTTTATTGGAATTTAAAGAAAATCTTGATAAAGAAGGAGCTTTTGGGGAAATCTATTTTCCGCCATCTAACTGGGTAAAACCAGCCGATATTGACTTTTCGGTAAATTTTAAGATTACTCAATGAATTTCCAATTCATTTACCGAGCTTCTACCTGTAGAAGCGAAGGTGAAGAAGAGGATAAAATCCTCTTCGCCTCGATCTTCAATAAGTTTTCAGTTTATTTCGATAAAAAATGACTATAAAAAACAAAATCAATTTATCTTTAGCGGTTTTTATTATTTTAAGTCTTAGCTTAATTTTGTTTTTGATTTGCCCGCTTTTTCAGGGGATAAAAAATGATTCAAAAGAGCTAATTTCTCAAAAACAAAAAATCATTTCTTTAGAGAAAAAGATTGAAAATTTAGGAAAATTTCAAATCATTTGGCAGGGAATAGAGCCAGATTTTCAAAAAATTGAAAAATTATTCATTGACCCTGAGGTGCCGGTGGAATTCATCAGTGCCTTAGAGGCAATTGCCAAAGATTGTCAGATGACAATTGAGATCTCTTCGACTCTTTCCAGCGGAACGGAAAAAGACCTTTGGCCATCTCTTTTTTTCCAGATTAGTTCCGCTACTTCTTTTTCCAAATTTTTAAAATTTTTGGAAAAAATAGAAACCAGCCCTTATTTAATTGAGATTTCCAGTCTAAATGTTAGAAAATTAACTGAAGCCGAACTTGCCCAGCCCTTTCTTCAGAAAGAGCTGGGCGAGGGGAATAGCTTAGGCGATGTTGCAGCTACCTTTTCGCTAAAAGTTTATACCAAATAATGGTGAAAATTCCTAGACTTAAAATTAAAGAAACTAGACAATTCTTAAAAAAACTACCTAGAACTTTAGGAGAAAAGAGCTTTTTAACCTTTCTTGGGTTATTACTCATAGCCCTAATTTTTAGCGGCTTTATCTTTTATAAATATAGTTTTTTAGCCGAAAAGGGAAAACTGGAAGCCCTGGAGAAACCATTAGAATTTAATGAGAAAGTTTATCAGGATGTCTTAAAAATTTGGCAAGAGAAAGAAAAAAAATTTGAAGAAACAAATTTTAAAGAATATCCCGATCCTTTCGGGGAAATTAAAAAAGAATTGCCGAGTTCTATTTCGGAAGAGACTCAAGAAATTTCTGAAACAGAACTCTATATTATTTCAAAAGGAGAAACCTTATGGGAACTTGCCGAGAAGTATTTAGGTTCTGGAGAAAGATGGAGAGAAATAAAAACTGAAAACGGCCAAATCTTTACTGAAAGTAGCGCCCAAGTTATCCCAATTGGTCGAAAATTAATTATTCCAAAAAAATAAAAGATTGACCAAATAACTTATTTTAGATATAATATAAAGATTTAAAAAACTAATTCTGTCCCCGTAGCTCAATCGGATAGAGCAAAGGGTTTCTAACCCTTAGGTTGCAGGTTCGAGTCCTGCTGGGGACACATTTTAGAGAAAGTCAATATCTCGTTTTCCAAAGTAAAAACTGCCAAAGAACCGGAAAAATATCGGCTCGAACCACATTTTAGTAAAAGAAAATTTTATTCACAATCTTATGAAATTAATTTCTGGGAAACCGGTTTCAATAAAGTGGCCGCTAATTTTGACAATCGTTTTTTATGGTCTGTATTTTTCAATTGGCGGAAGTTTATGGGGGACATTAGGATTATTATTTCTGTTTATTTTTATCGCCCTATCTATTATTCGTTTGGTTAATAAATTTCGAGGATGTCTATCTAAAAAATAAATTATGGGTATATTTAGTAATGTAAAACATTGGCAAATAAAATCTTTTACTAAAGGAGCATGTAGAGCAATGCTTACTTCCTTTCTTTCTTTTGAGGATCAAATGAAAAAAGAAAAAATAGAAGCAAAACTATTTAGTGATTTAGCCGTAAAGGCGTTATCTACTAGACCCGGCTGGAAAATGATTGCTGATAATATTTTTGAACGAAAATCTGGCGAAAGAATAAAAATAAACAAAGAAGATACGCTTGCGGATGTCACCCTTAGTGTTATTTTAATAGAAATGCAGGAATTTATATTCAACGATAATAGTCCTGAAGAAATTTTTTCACTTATACTTGCTGAATTCCAAAAATTTTTTTCTATATCCGATGAAAATATGGAAAAAATGACTAAAAAGAATAAAAATTTTTCTTCACTAAAATATTACATTATTGGAAAAAGTTCAAATTACCGACAAAAGTATCTTTAGAAGATGGAATCTAATAAAGTAAAATGTAGCCAATGCACAAATTTAAGAAAAGGGGAAGGAAAAGAATCCTTTGTTAGTCCTCAAGGAATAGATACAACTGTCCATCGAGGGAGATATTATTGTGAGGCAGATATTTCACAACGATTCACCGACGAACAAATTAAGGAATTTAGAGAGTGTTTTTATTTTAGACCGAGAACTTTAACTTTTCAGCAAGAGATTAAACAGAAAATAATTCTTTTTTTGAAACAAAATTTCCCGACTGTCTTAATATTGTATCTTAAGATTAAAGCAAAATTATCGGACAATTAAAATTATAAGAATTCGCCGTCAAAGAAAAACTTGAAATTGTCCCCGAAGTAGAACGCTTTGCGTTCGCTACGGGGCAGGCGCCGAACGCGGCGAGCCCGCTTGCGGGCGAGTCGCCCCAGAAGGAGAACCTCCGGTTTCCTACTGGGTAGGCAAAATCAGGCTGGCTCTTTTTCGCCGCCTTCGGCGGCGAAATGCATTTGAACTATTTTCAATATAGTGCACATGGTGGCCATGGTGTGATAGCAGCATTGTAATCCACAGTGCGATGTCTTGACCTTCCAAAAGTTTTAGAATACAATGCAAGAATGCCGTTGGTTTACTGTAAAATATGCAGGAAAAAGTTTTATGCGAAACCTAGTTGGTTAAAAAGGGGATGGGGAAAATTTTGTTCGGCTAAATGTCAATATAGATCTTATTTAAAAGGAAAATTTGTTTATTGTGATATTTGCGGGAAAAAGATTTGGAGACGACCCAGACAGCTGGCTCATTCAAAAAGTGGAAAATTCTTTTGCAATAAAGCACATCACATGGCTTGGAAGAATAAAATATTGCAGGTGGGAGAGAATCATCCAAATTGGACTGGCGGCAAATTCGCTGGTCGTGGAATTTTAGAACGATCTAATAGAAAAATGATATGCGCACATTGCGGTATTATTGATAAACGCGTTCTTATGGTCCATCATAAAGATGAGAATAAAAAAAATAATAAAGCTAAAAACCTTATTTGGCTTTGTCAGAATTGTCACCATCTAGTTCATTATTATAATATAAAAATATAAATTAGATTCACGGTGGTCGTAGCTTAATTGGTTAAAGCGCCGCGCTGTGGCCGCGGAGATTGCCGGATCGTGGCCGGTCGACCACCCCAGAAATAAAAACAGCTTTTTAAGGCTGTTTTTAGATTTAAAATTTCCTTATTTTATTTTTTTTTCTTCCAGTTTGACTTTTAGAATTTT
>Ga0210020_1002559_pt1 | contig 14621 bp, 21 predicted proteins | sample CryGeymeta201514_FD_183980 | JGI IMG/M metagenome (GOLD analysis project Ga0210020, IMG submission 183980) | Groundwater microbial communities from Crystal Geyser aquifers in Utah, USA - Crystal Geyser metaG 2015-14 (SPAdes) (version 2) | ecosystem: Environmental > Aquatic > Deep subsurface >... | reverse complement strand
GCGAGATAAGGATGGTGGGATGACTCGTGTTGCGTGTTTCGTGCCATACACTTTTGAGTAAATCGCTTTCTTCGTTTTTGGTGGAAGAATGATCAAGAATATTGCACCTGCTTGTAATCAGCACAACACAAAAAAGGAATGGCGTACCACCACGTTTGAATATCGGGATGAAGGGATCGTTGTTTCTATTCCGAACGTGCCTGCCTGGGTATGTCCTCAGGATGGCGAAGTATCCTTCACTCCCGATACGACGGACGAATTGATTTCCACTGTCGGCGAATTGATCGCGACGGCAAAACGCGCCAAGGCCCGCCGCTCTGCATTTACCGAATACGTTGTTGCAGTCGGCAGGTGATAAAAACCTGAGGAAAGGGTGTGGATGTTTTTCTTTCTGCCCTCTCTTTGGGAGTATCCCACGTTAACTTTGGCGCGGATGTGTTGAGCGACATGCCGCGCGAGATGCGGGTGGTGAGTTACAGACCGTAGCCCGGGATAGAAGACCGATGCGGCGAAGCGCTCCCTTGTGATGGAAAAAATCAGGTAGTGGATACATGCAAGCAATGTGGTGTGAAATGGCATTCCGCATACGGGAAGGTCGCACTGATCTGCAAATGGAAGTAAAATGAATTAGGTGCTAAAGGTTTTAGAAACCTTCAGGGGCCACTTTTTTTACTTTTTGACCAACACCTCATCCGGCGGGCAGACTTCCTGTGCCGCCGTGACCATCGCTGGAACAGGTGCGGCTTGCGGATACCAGCGTTTCTGCAGGGCAAAAGCCACGTTCACCAGACCGATCATTACGGGCACTTCCACCAGCGGGCCAATCACCGCCGCGAACGCCGCGCCACTGCTGATTCCAAAGACCGCCACGGCCACCGCAATTGCCAGTTCAAAGTTGTTGCTGGCGGCAGTGAAGGAGAGCGTGGTCGTCTTCGAGTAGTCCGCGCCGAGGCGGTGTCCCATCCAGAAGGAGACCAGGAACATGACCACAAAGTAGATCAGGAGCGGGATGGCGATCCGCACCACATCCATCGGGATCTGTACGATCAAGTTGCCCTTGAGCGAGAACATCACCACAATCGTGAACAGCAGGGCGATGAGCGTCAGCGGGCTGATCTTCGGCACGAAAATCTTGTGATACCACTCCTTACCCTTCGTTCGCACCAGCGCAGTCCGGGTGAGAAAACCAGCCAGAAACGGAATACCCAGGTAGATGAATACGCTTTTGGCAATTTCGCCGATGGTGATTTCCACTACTGCGCCGCTCAAGCCAAACAGTGGCGGCAGGACGGTGATAAATACCCAGGCGTACACGCTGTAGAACAGCGCTTGGAACACACTATTGAATGCCACCAACCCTGCGGCGTATTCGGTATCGCCGTGCGCCAGTTCGTTCCACACGATCACCATTGCGATACAGCGCGCAAGTCCAATCATGATTAAGCCTGCCATGTATTCGGGATAGCCACGCAAGAACACAATGGCGAGAATGAACATCAAAACCGGACCGATCACCCAGTTCTGGATGAGCGAGAGCGTCAGCACCTTCTTATTGCGGAAGACATCCCCCAGTTCCTCATATTTGACTTTGGCAAATGGTGGGTACATCATCAGGATCAACCCGATGGCAATCGGGATGTTGGTCGTCCCCACGGAGACAGCATCATTGAACCTTTTGACTCCCTCCGGAAACAAAAATCCAATCCCCACCCCAATCGCCATCGCCAGGAAAATCCACAGGGTCAGGTAACGGTCAAGAAAAGAAAGTTGTTTGCTCAGGCTTTGCGCCGGGGCTTTCGTTACTACAACTTCAGACATGAGGAACCTCCAGATTCAAAATATTAACCAACTTGCTTGAGCAGTTGGGTGATTTCAAGTTCGATATCATCGCGCACTTTACGAAAATCATCCATATTATCGGTCAATGCCGGATCGGGAAAACTGTGATGGGTGCGTTTCCCCATTCCCAGCCAGACAGGACATTCCTCCGCCGAGTCGCAGACGGTCACCACCAAGTCAAACGGCGCATCTCGAAACTCATCCGCCATTTTCGAACGGCCCTCATGCTGAATTCCGATTTCAGCGAGCGCCGCTACTGCCTTCGGATGTACGAAGCCCGCAGGTTTTGTCCCTGCACTGACGGCTTCCCACGCATCCCCCAATCGTGCATTGACAATCGCCTCTGCCATTTGCGAACGGCAGGAATTACCCGTACATAAAAAGAGTACTTTTCGTCTCATGCGGTTTGTATCTCCAGGATGCTCTCGACTTTACGCCGAATCACAGGGATAGAAATCTTCCCACCATTGATTGTCACTTCGCCATTGACCAACACCAGCGGCAGTTGTGCCCCACCTGGCATAGGTGGGCAGTCGGCATCGAATAGATCATAGTATTTCACCTGCACCGCCTCACAAAAATGTCCTTTCAACTGACCTTCTGCCCAGCGTGCCACCTCGCGCCACGAATCCTTCACGCCTTCCTTGCAGGCAATCGGAGCGCCGACGATTTGAACGGGAATTGAATTGCTCATACAGTCACTTTTTCCATGCCATACACTTGTTCGCCCAGTTCCTTGAGCATCTTCAATCCTTTGATTTCGTTTGGCAATAGGGGGATTTGCACCAGCGGCACATTGAATCGCTTTCCGATTTCTTGCAGGTATTTTTCCTGCATGGCGCGGCGGGATTGCGCATAGGGTGTAGTGGTCTGCTCGGCGGGGATTACCATGTTGGCAACCACCAATCCAGGGTGAACCCCCACAGCGCCCAGTTCCCGGGAGGCGCGCCATGCCTCCAAAATGGGCGTCGCTTCGGGATACATTACAAAGGCAAAGGCGCTTTGTTCTGGATTGGACATCATCTTGATGACTTTTCCAAAGCGTTGTTTGGCAACATCATCGGCGGCATTGGACTCTACCGATGCAAAAATTTTCACATCAATCTGTTTGCTCCAATCCACAGGCAGTTCCAACAACCGCAAGGTATGACCAGTCGGCGCAGTGTCGAAAACCACCGCATCCCACCCGTCTTGCGAGGCATACTCGATGAATTTGTCGAACGCCGCCATCTCCTCCGTGCAGGGCGAGTCGAGTTCCTCTTCCATTATCTTTATTGCCGATTCGGGCCGTCCGCGTTGACGTGCGTCATCCAGGATACGTGTCTTATATGCTTCAGCAGCAGCCTTCGGGTCGATCTTGACCGCCCATAAATTGGGCTGCCCGCTTACTTCCGTAATCTCATCGCCAACGGGGGTATCCAGTACATCCCCTAAGTGCGCGGCGGGATCAGTGGTCAACAGCAAAGTTTTATTGCCCTGCTGTGCCAGCCACACGGCGGTGATACACGAGGCCACCGTTTTGCCCACGCCGCCTTTGCCCGCGAAGAAAACCGTCCGCCGATGACCGTTTGGTTGGACGCGCGCCCGCACCAGGTCAAGCGAGGAAGCGAATGGTTCATTCTGCAATTGGACATTAACCGCATCATCCGACCTTGAGGTTGGTTCGCGGTCGAAGAAAATTTTTCCCACCCGACGTAGTCCATGCGCGCCTTTGATCTCGTTTGCAAGCAGAATCATGCGTTGCTTGGGGAAAGTGAATTCGCGCTCGATCTGCTCCAGGTAGCGCGACTGCATTTCAGCACGCGCGGCGAAAAGCGGATTCCCCGCGCCTTCGGGCGGGATGATGCCATTGACAATCAGACGATAGTTTTCGATATCCAGTTTGATCAGTTCATCGATCGCGCGGCGGGTCTCTTTGATGGAAATCGCTTCAGGATGCAGAACGAACACAAAACTGGTTTGATCGGATTGCCGCATGGCGGACAGGGCGCGCTCGTATTTGTGCTTCGCGTCCTGAATGGCAGCGGCGGGACCGAGACAGGTCTGCCCACTTCCTGCGCTGGCTGCGTCAATGGACTCGCTCCATTCGGAAGGCAATTCCAACAGGCGGATGGTGTGACCAGTCGGGGCGGTATCGAAGATCACGATATCGAAAGCCATGCCATTATCGGCTGGGACATCCAGAAAATCAGTGAAACGATCAAAGGCGGCGACCTCCGCCGTGCAGGGACCGCTCATCTGCTCCTCCATCACCTGTACAATTTGTGGAGGAAAAGCCGCGCGGATCGGCGACATGGCGCGGTCAATATATTCCTGCGTAGCTTTGTCAGGGTCAATTTCCATCGCGGATAAATTGGGAACATTCACGATCGGTGTCACCTGATGTCCAATTTCCTGCTCAAAAACATCCGCGAGGTTGGAGGCGGGATCGGTGGTGACGATCAGTGTGCGTTTGCCTTCATCGGCATAACGTACTGCATGAGCACAGGCCATGCTTGTCTTGCCAACACCGCCCTTGCCCGAGAAGAAAATAAATTGGGTCATTTTATTGCCCCATCAAGAGCAGCGCGAATTTCCTCAGCGCTTGGATAGGCGCCCACTTTGATCACCTTGCCGCGCACGACGATGATCGGCAAGGCGTCCATTTGCTTTTCACGCACCAGATTCATTACTTCCGCGTTACCCAAAAAGGCATTGGGATTGCTGGCCATCTGATAGCGCTCCACACGCAGATTATCGTGTTGGAGAGTCATGATCATTTCATTTACATCCAGCAAAGTTTGATCAAGGGTCGGTCCACACAAACCTGTTGGACAACACATCGGCGGGTCGAAGAATTCCACGTCGGCAGGGACGATGGAAGTTGGCAGGGTGTTAAGCAGTGGGATGATGTTACTCATAATAGTTTCACTCCATTTGATGATTTACTTGCTTGCTTCATTTGTTTCAGGGATGCACAATAAACTTTGCGGACCGCAGCTGGGGCTGCGCGCCTGGATGCGATTGGGGTCGAAGAAGGCGCCAAAGGCAGAGTTCAATTCATCCAACGCGGCGCGATTGACTGAGTAATAGACCCAACGCGAATCCACCGCGTCGCGCTCCACATCCACCAGGCCAACGGCACGCAACTTGCCCAGATGGTGCGAGACCAGGTTGGGCGGCATTTGTAGGGAGTCGCCCAATTCACAATTGCACTGGATCCCTTCCATCAGCAGGTTGAAGATGAGCAGGCGCTTCGGCTCGGCGAGCGCTTTGAGCCGCTCCGCCAGCGTTTCCAGATTTACAGGGGCAGGGTGAAGATCACCCGGAATATAGTTCAACATACGTTGAATTATATTCCATTGTAAAATTCTGTCAATGAATTATGTCATTTGTCCTGGGTGACTTTTATGTTAGCGCGCCAAACCGATGGGGCGGCAGTTCAACTGCCGCCCAAACAGGCCGTCATCCAGCGCTTTGGCGCGCCAACACTTTTATTCCAGTGATGAATAGCGGCACTATAATAGGACAGATGTGGATCATCTTCGCCCTAAGCGCTGCGCTACTAGCCTCATTCAATCCCGTAATCAACAAACGTTTGCTGTCCGACACTGACGTTACGGTGGTAGCCTGGGCGGGCCAGGCATTTGGATTGCCGTTGCTGGCACTCAATCTCATCCTATTCTTCGGTCCTGTTCCACGCGTGGATGGCTGGTTTTTTATCGGTATCCTTGGGTCAGCGATCCTGAACACATTGGCCCACCTCGCGGCAACACAAGCTTTGAAGGATGGCGACGCCTCAATTGTCGCGCCCCTATTTGTATTCAGCCCAGCGGTCACTCTGCTGGTCTCGTCATTTACGCTACGTGAGATACCTCAGCCTCTTCCTCTGATGGGGGTGGGATTGATGATGATCGGCGCTTACCTGCTCGCGCTCTCATCCTGGCATGAGGCGTTTGAGCCATTGCGAGCCTTCGTACATCAAAGGGCTTTGTGGTTGGCCATCGTAGCCAGCGTGTTGTGGGGAATCACACCCGTGTTCGAGAAGACCGCGATTCAACATACCTTTCCCGAAAATCCAACAGCCGCCGCCTTTGGCGCGCTGTTGGCATTGACGCTGGTCTTGTTTCCGATCATGCTCTCGCGTGCCCGCCATCCGTTCACGCAGGTACGCACCCACCTGCGTGGTTTCGTGGCGCTCGGCGTAATTGGCGGGATTGCGCCACTCTTTGGCTACGCCGCATTCAGTCTTGGTCTCATCGGGTATGTCTCAGCCTTGTTCAAGATGAGTTCGGTCTTCGCGTTGCTATGGGCATTCCTCTTTCTGGGGGAAAAAGATATGCCGCGCCGCTTGCCCGGTGCGCTCGTGATGGTGATTGGAGCAATTCTGATCGCAGTGTAAGTGTGATTTGGATTGTCGAACTCAGCGATCTGCCGCCCTGCCTCCGCGCCGCACGGCGATGATCTCCGCGAGAATCGAGACGGCAATTTCCTCTGGCGTCGGTCCGCCCAGGGCAAGTCCGACGGGTGCATAAACGCGAGCAAGTACTTCTTCACTAATCTTATCTGCGCGCAGATGAGCCAGAATGGTCTGGCACTTGTGGCGACTGCCAATCATGCCGACGTAGCGGACAGGTGAATGGATCACCTGTCGCAGAGCCGCCTCATCAGAGATGTGATCGGTTGTGATCAGGACGATGAAACTATCCACCGTTAAATGGATCGAGTCCAACCCTGGGACATTTGCGCGTCCTGCCCGCTTGCACAACCACCTGCATCGGTCGCGCCACCTTTTTTGGCGACGGCAATGACCCCGATTCGCTGGCCAGCGAGTTGATCGCCAGTCCAAACGTCATGCGGCTCAAGGAAGAACTCGGCGCCGAACCGCGCGTTTACTATCTGGCTTAGGGGGCCGCCATGCTTAAGAAACTTACTTATGCTTGCGGCGGGCGCTACGAAGCCTTCGCCAAAGCCTACAAAGGCGACAAGGTGGCGCATCCCTACGGGCGGCTGGTCAACCTGTATCAGGAAAAGACCGCTGCCAGCATCAACACGATGACGGGCAAACCTTATGCAGGATACACCAAGTACATTCCGCCCGCGCTTTCCACCATCGGCGAGGAAATCCCGCACGAAGGCTACGACCTGCACATGATTACCTTCAAGCCCATGCCCGCCGCGCCGTCCCGCTCATGGCTAACGGCGCCATGCAGCTCGACCCCGTCCTCGGCAACACCGGTCTCAGCGATGTGGCTGGCGGCTCGTCGGTGTTCTATGACAGCATGGTGAAGGTGGAAAAGGTGTAAACCGTAAAGTGAGTCTCGTATTCCGTATTGCGTGTTTCGTAAGTGGTGGACACGCAATACGGAATACGCACCACGTAACACGCACCACGAATCAAGATTCAAGGAGTGACCCATGTTCCGTTTCGGCCCCACCGAACTGCTCATCATCCTCGCCATCGCCCTCCTGCTCTTTGGCGTTGGAAGGATTGGTAAAATAGCAGGGGAACTCGGTTCCGGCATCCGCGCATTCAAGGAAGGCTTAAGCGGAGACAAGGAAGATAGTCAGTGACCTGTGTCACTGTCTACGCAGCCGTAAATAAGATATACTGAATCATCTCTCCGAAGCCTGCCTGCCTAAACTTCACAGCATGGCAAGCAGGCCGATCACACAATCGTGATCCAGGATTCGACGGAAACGTTGTGTCCCCCCATGTTTGGAAAGGAGACTCAACCCATGCTTTTGCAGAGGCTGTCTCTTTTCCGTGAGACAGCCTTTTCATTTTGGAGTACTGCTAATGAATCTCCAACCTCTTCTCGAAAAATCCTCCCGCGATCATTCCCACCTCTGCCCGCGCCAAATCCTCGGCGTGCGCATGGGATTGGCAGGCATGGCCGCCCTCGGCTTCGACGCGCCGCCCGATAAAAAACGCCTGCTGGTCATTGTCGAGAGCGACGGTTGTTTTGCGGATGGCGTCATCGCCGCCACCAACTGCACTGTTGGTCACCGTACCCTGCGCGTGGAAGATTACGGTAAGACCGAACGGTGCAATCGAATTTCACCCTCTCTGGCGTTCTCCCCGTCCACAACTTGACCAACCAACTAGCGGCCTAACAAACTATGAGACGAAACGATCCAGGTAATCCCTTCGTTTTCTCGCTGGGCGAATTTTCGGGCGCGTTGGCTGATCTGGGCGTGATGCTCCCGCTCATCCTGGCGCTCATCTCCCTCAACGGCATGGACGCCACCGCCGTATTTGTGGGCGTGGGCCTCGCCTATCTTCTCGTTGCATTCACTTACCGCCTGCCCATTCCCGTCCAGCCGCTCAAATCCGTCTCGGCGGTGGCGCTGGCAATGGGGCTGGCTCCAGTTGTCATCGTCACGGGTGCCATCTGGAACGCGGTTGCTTTCCTCGGCATGGGATTGGCTGGCCTCGACCGCTGGGTGCAAAAAGCCTTTCCCAAGCCCGTCGTGCGCGGCATTCAATTAGGGCTGGCCTGGCTGTTATTTAAATCTGCCTGGACGCTGGTCAACAAGACGCCTGAAGCCTGGCAGGGTGGCTACACCTTTTCGGGTCAGATGATCGCCTGGCTGTGGATTTTGGCCGGCGGCGCGCTGATCTTTCTTTTGATCTTTCTCTTTTGGAAACGTGACCTTGCGGCGCTGGGCGTGGTCGCTTTTGGGATTGGCGTATCGGGACTCCACCTGGGCTTGCCCGCCGTTTCCCTGCATTTGACCCTCCCCAAACTCCTCCCTCTCATCCCTACCTGGGCGCAACTCTGGGAGGGACTCATTCTCCTCGCCCTGCCGCAAATCCCGCTCAGCCTCGGCAACTCCATTTATGCCACCGCCGATGCGGCGCGCCAATACTTTGGCGAAAAAGCCACGCATGTCACCGAGCGCAAGTTAATGTTGACGATGGGCGCAACCGACGCCATGACCGCCATCATCGGCGGAATGCCGCTCTGTCACGGTTGCGGCGGGCTGACTTCGCACTACCGCCTCGGCGCGCGGACGGGGGGCGCGCCGCTCATGCTGGGGACGATCTTCCTGCTCCTGGGCCTGCTCGGTGGTTCCGCCAATATGCAGATCTTCGGGCTGATTCCCTTCCCTGTACTGGGCGTCCTGCTGGCGTATGTCGGCTTTCAACACATGCTTTTGGCGCGCGACCTGCGCGGCTGGCAAGCCTGGCTGACTGCCTTGCTGGTGCTTATTCTTGCCATCTGGACGAGTAACCTTGCCATCGGCTTCTTCAGCGCGGCAGCCTTCCTTCATTTGTGGAACTGGCTGGCAAGCCGATTTTTATCTAATGACTGATTTACGCATCCTCATTCGCGGTGTAAACGACGTTGGTTCAGCGATCGCTCATCGTCTGTTCTTGGCGGGATATTCTATAGTGATTCACGAAATGCCGCAGCCAACCGCCACACGCCGCAGGATGTCCTTCACGGACTCCGTCTTTAACGGACACGCTGTGCTCGACGGCGTTGAATCCCGACTCGTAAAAAGGTTGTATCTTCTACGAAATACATTGGCGGTTCATCGAGCCATTCCTGTGGTCGTAAAAGATTTTCATGAACTGATGCAAACACTTCGCCCGCAAATACTTGTTGACGCTCGTATGCGCAAACATCTTCAACCCGAAGTTCAACTTGGACTCGCAGAACTCACCATTGGACTCGGACCCAACTTTATTGCGGGCGAAACCATTGACATTGCCATCGAAACAAATTGGGGTGAAACACTTGGGCAAATCATCGAACATGGCGCGACCAATCCATTGCAGGGTGAGCCGCGTGAAATTGACGGACATGCGCGTGATCGCTACGTGTACGCGCCTGCCGCAGGCACATTCCATACTTCGCTTCAAATCGGCGATCACGTCTCACAAAACCAGGAAGTTGCGCGGGTTGATTCAACTCCGCTGCTTGCGCCTATTGCAGGCGCCTTGCGCGGATTGACTCGCGACGGTGTGCCCGTTACCCCAAAAACAAAGGTCATCGAAATTGACCCACGTACAGCAAGCCCACAAATCTCTGGCATTGGCGAACGTCCCGCGCGCATTGCGGAAGGTGTCTTCAAGGCAATTCAAGACTGGGAAGCAAATCATGTTCATTGATCCGTTCGGACGCGCCATCACCCACCTCCGCATCTCGCTCACCGACCGCTGCAATTTGCGCTCCTGTCTGGTCATTCCCGTTGAAGTATCTTTGCGCGACGCCGTGCGAAGCGGAAAGCCGCTCGAAGAATTCTTTCAACAAGCCGTCGCGCAGAGACCTGAACATCACGATATGCTCGTTGCCGTGCTTGCGGGTTCGCAACGCGGTATGAGTCAGATTGGTGGATGATATGAATCAAATAACCACTCTTTTCTTTGCAACCCTGCGTGACCGCGCGGGAGTCAGATCGGCGGAATTGCAAATTCCCACGCAAATGACCGTGTCGGATTTCAAAACAATGCTGGTCGGGAAATTTCCCGCGCTGGCAGGCTTGATGAATCATACATTGGTTTCCATCAATCATGAATATGTGTTCGATGAAACCATTATCCCCGACCGCGCCGAGATCGCTTTATTCCCACCTGTTTCTGGCGGATAACATGAATCGTCCAACTATTTTCTCCATCACCGAAGACGAAATTGACTTGAATGATCTGCTCGCGCAAATCACGCTCGACTCCACTGGCGCGGCGGCCATCTTCACAGGCATGGTACGCGGAATCGCATCCCGCGGCGAGCCGCATGAGACCGTCTATCTCGAATATGAATCCTATGCGCCAATGGCAGAAGCAAAGATGAAGCAGGTCGCTGATGAAATCCGCGCACGCTGGAATACCATCGAAGGGATTACTATCGTCCAGCGCATTGGTCGGTTGTATCCAATGTCGACTCGCTTGTGTACGATTATTTTGTGGCGCGCGATCCATCCCTTGCAGCGAAAGTCAAAGTTATTTACAGCTCGCCCGATTTTGGAATCCCGCCCGTCGTGGTCAGTCCAATGATGCGTCCGCAAGTCAGGGCAGAATTACAAACTTTGTTTCTTGAAGTGGCGGATGATCCAACTGCGCGCGAAGCGCTCGCGTCCATCGGCGTGGAACATTTCGTATTGATTGACGACAGCCTCTATGACAGCGTGCGCGCTTTGGAGGATGTCATTCCCGACTCAGCGGTTCAACCATGACCCTCGAAAAAATTGTTAGCGCGCCAAACCGATGGGATGCGCCTTTGATGAAAATTGGCTCCTGCGAGTATCCTCGATGTCTCTACACCGCCGCGAGGCGAACATCGGGAGACCCACATGAGTCAACTGATACTGATGATAGCGAAAATTGACGAACTTGACAACCCTGAAACCCTGACTGAATTGTGGCGACAATCCATGCCCAAGGTGAACTTGGCGGATATTACGCAAGCGCATTACTTGAACGAGTTGGAGAGCCAAGTGAGCGAGACTGGCTGGGAAGCGATGCGTCATTTGATGGTGGAACAATGGCGGCTGACCGATGGACTGCTGGTGGAAGAATTTCGCCAGGAGCAGGCTGGCGCGGTAGTTGGGGATGGATACGATCTGTTGAAAGTCGCCAGCCGGTTGGGCGTAGTGCAATTGCCGCGCCAGGTGTGTTACCTTCTGGGCAATGAGCGGCACACATTGCCGGGCAATGCTGGTCTGCCGGAACATGAAGGACAGGTCACCACGCGGGGCTTGCAGGAATGGGTCTGTCTGTTGCCGCAGGATCTGCCCTTTGGCACGGCGCAGCGTCTGTTGGGATGGATGGCGCATGAAGCGGATTGTCCGATTTTTAAAAAGGTGAAAACGCAAAACCCGCCCTGGGCTATATAATACCCACGGTCACACACCTGCCCTGGCGGGCGGTGCCAGGGAATTGCGCTTTCCCTCCTTTGAAAAAGCGCAATTTGTGACCGCCCTGGGTATAATCGAGTAAATGGCTACCTGGATCGCCCACCTCCGCATCGCTGAAAACCTGCTTGCCCACATCCCCGACCTCGACGCGGCGCAGTTTGCCATCGGCAGCATCGCACCCGATTCGGGCATCCCCGATGAAAAGTGGGAAAAGTTCGAGCCTCCGCCCGCAGTCACGCACTTCAAACGCTCGGACAGCGTCCACAAGGATATCGCCGACCTCGATTTTTATCGCGCTTATCTGGCGGATATTTCCCCGCAGGATTCGCCGCGCTTTTCATTTCGTCTCGGCTATTTTTTTCACCTGATCACCGACAATTTATGGACGATCAAGGTTGGGAAACCGACCCAGGCGCAATATCCCGACCAATTCGCGGCCGATAAGAATTTCATCTGGGAAGTGAAAAAGGACTGGTACGGACTCGACCATATTTACGTCCGCGCGCATCCTGATTGTCTTTTCTGGCGCGTCTTCCTGCCCTTCGACTACGCTCAGGGCGAGCCGGATTCTACGGATTTGGATTTTCTCCCGCCCCAGGCTTTGCTCCGTCAAATGGAATACATCAAATCCTATTACCAGCGCCGCGATGAAACGATAGACGAGATGTGCGCCCGTCCGCTGATCTATCTCCCCGCCGCGAGCATGGATGCGTTCGTTTTGGAATCCACTGCCCGAATTCAAAAAATTTATCATTCCCTTTGGCCTGTGCCTGCCGCGCTGGACGGTCTCTATACTTCCCTGGAATTTTCAAATCCATAAAAAGGCAACTTTCATGCCACAGATCATACCCACCACCGAGCCGTTCTTTCTAAAAGGCAATTCCACCGGGGTCTTGCTCATCCACGGATTCACGGGTACGCCCAAGGAGATGCGCTGGATGGGGGACTATCTTAACGCGCAGGGATTCACCTGTCTCGGGATTCGACTCGCGGGACACGCCACGCGCCCGAAGGACATGGTGCGCTCGCGCTGGACCGATTGGACTGCTTCCGTTGAAGACGGTTACCAGCTCCTGCGCGGCGTGACGGAGCGCGTCTTCCTCGTGGGGCTTTCGATGGGCGGCGCGCTGTCCCTGCTGATGTCCACACGCTTGGACGCGGCGGGCGTGGTGGCCATGTCCACGCCGATGGAACTGCCGGATAATCACCCTGCCTGGGTGATCCGCCTGTTGAGTTATTTCTGGCCGTACCTGCCAAAGGCCAAGGGAGACGTGGGCGCGGACTGGTTCGACAAGGATGCCTTCGCCAGCCACATTTCCTACCCGTTGAATCCCATCCGCTCGGCGGCGGAATTGAAAGCCATGCTTGGCAGGCTGCGCCTGGCGTTGCCCAAAATAAACGTGCCCGTTTTGCTGATGCACTCGCAGGATGATTGGTACGTCTCGCCTGAAAATATGCCGCGCATCTATGAGCGCCTGGGCGCCCGAGACAAGGAAATGCTCTGGCTAACGGGATCCGGCCACGTTGTCACGCGCGACGCGGCGCGGGAGCAGGTCTTCGAAGCCGCGTCCGCGTTCATTCGTCGAGTCGGTGAATAATCTTATTTCGTCATTGCGAGGAGGGTCGTTGGTCGAGTAGCGAAGCGTATCGAGACCCGGCCCGACGAAGCAATCCCCGATTCACGAGGAGATTGCTTCGCACACCTGCCCTGGTACGGCTTAAGCCGCACGGTGCCAGGGAAGAACGCTTGCAATGACGGGTTGTTAGGGATGTTATAACCAAACCGTGACTTACTAAAATTGCCAATTTGTTCTACTGTTTGAAGTGCTCTCGCATTGGCTTGAAATAAAAATCATCCCAACCCTGCTTATAACCCTCGACCTGACCTTCGGGGATATTCGTGTGCTTGAGCGTCAAGCGTGTCCCGCCTTTGACTTTTTCCAGCAGGATCTCCACCCGTGAGTCGGGACTCTCTTCTGGAAACTCGCTCGTCCGCCAGGCTTGGACGATCCGGCGCGGGCGTTCCGTCTCCAGCGTGACGCCCCAGATGTAGCCCTCCCACGCGCTGAATTTACCCCCGCTTCCTCCCTCGACTTTGGCCGGACTGCCGGTAAACGCGGCGTGTCCTTCGCTGGAAAGCCAACCGTCAAAAATTTCCTCCGCTGTGGCTGGGAAAATCACACTCAGTTCGAATTCGTTTTTACCCATAAGAATCTCCTTCTGTAAAGCGAGATACTATCTCGCTTTACAACGCGCGAATCTTGAGCGGCGGAACCATCGCCTTGGCGATCTGCGCGGCCAGGCGGGCATTGTTGAGCAGGAGCGACAGGTTGGCGCGCATGGACTTGCCCTCCGTCAACTCGTTTACGCGCTGGAGCAGGAAGGGCGTGAGCGCCTGCCCGCTGATCTTTTTCTCCTGCGCTTCCTTGGATGCAATCTCTTCAATCGGGTCAATTTCGGCGCGGGGGATTTCGTTTTCCGCGGGGATGGGCAGGCAGACCAACACAGCCGAGGGCATTCCAATTTCCCAGTGGGCGCGGGCAAACGAAGCAACTTCCTGCGGTGTGTCGGCGCGGGCGCTGGTTTTCAGTCCGCTGTGGCGCGAGAAGAAGGCGGGGAACTCGTCCGTGCCGTAGCCTAGCACGGGCACGCCCAGCGTTTCGAGGACTTCCAGCGTGGCGGGCAGATCCAAGATGGATTTCGCGCCCGCGCAGACCACGATCATCTGCGTAGAGGCCAGCGCCTGCAAATCGGGCGAGACATCGAGGCGCGCTTCCTTGTGGACGCCGCCGATGCCGCCCGTCGCGAAAACCTTGATGCCCACCTTGTGCGCCGCGAACATCGTGCCTGCGACGGTGGTCCCGCCGCTGGCTTTTTTTGCGATGGCCGCGGCAAAGTCGCGGCGGCTGATCTTCATCGCCGAAGGCGCGCGGGCGACT
>Ga0210020_1002551_pt1 | contig 14656 bp, 16 predicted proteins | sample CryGeymeta201514_FD_183980 | JGI IMG/M metagenome (GOLD analysis project Ga0210020, IMG submission 183980) | Groundwater microbial communities from Crystal Geyser aquifers in Utah, USA - Crystal Geyser metaG 2015-14 (SPAdes) (version 2) | ecosystem: Environmental > Aquatic > Deep subsurface >... | reverse complement strand
TAATGACATAGAAAGTTTAGACGATGCAAAAAACAATTAAAGTTGACAAACAACATGTAGAAAAAAGGATTATTGACTGGAAAAAACGTGTTTCAGATCTTTATTCAACAATCGAATTATGGTTAACAGGAAGTGATTATTACATTAAACGCGGTTCAAAATTAAAAATGTATGAGGAGTTAATGTCTGAATTCAATGTCCGCGCAACTAACATAGAAACTGCCGACATCTACAAAGACAATAAAATAGTATTGGCACTAAAGCCAAAAGGATTGTGGATGGTTGGAGCTAACGGAAGGATTGATCTTTTATCAACCAAAGGTAATTACATGCTTGTTGATTTTGCTGAACAGTTTGAGCCCCCGTATTGGAAATTATTTAATGGCGATAAAAAAAATGGAGTTGAATTTACTAAACAATCATTTTTTCAACTGCTAAATAAATAATCATCAATGAATATTTTTGACGAACTCGGAAAAATTTACAATGAGATTGATAATAAATATGCAAGCATAGAAGTTCAAGCTCGTTTAAGAGGACATCATAAAAAAGAAGCAGAATATTCAAGGAAAAGACAACTAAATGACCAAGCCTATTTTCTTTTTATGTTTACACGATTTGAGGGTAGAGTGAGAGATATTTCGGATAGCCTTATTAATAGTAAAGTGACTAACCTGGTGGATTGGAAAATAAATAGAGCATGGGATATTATTAATAAACAAAAATCAAATGACTCATTACATTTTATGAATAGAGTTGCTTTGCTTACTCCGAAAGGTCAATTCGACCACAACTTGATTAAGCAATATTATGATCAACGGAACAATATTGGTCATGGTGGGTCTTTCACCATTGCAATTAGCATCCCAACGGTTGTTGCAGATATGAAAAGACTTAATAAAGACTTAAAAGGGTAAGTATGTTAACGAACGATGTTTTCTACTATCAATATTATTTTACAAAACCGTTGAGTTAACCAGCTCGATAAGTGGTAGAAGTTCCATAGCAAGAAGATAATTCAGACAAAAACAAAAAGAAAAAAAATTATGCAAAATCTCTCAAATGAAGTTTGGGTTTTTATTGAACAACGAAATGGAAAAGCGGCGGATGTAAGTTTAGAGCTTCTCTGTAAAGGAAGAAAATTAGCCGAACAATTACACGGACCGCTGAAAGCAGTGGTTATTGGTGAAGATGTTAAAGCAATTGCCGACGAAACATTTAAATACGGCGCAAACGAAGTTTTGTTAATTCAACATAAAGAATTAAAAAACTACCGCACGCTTCCTTACAGCAGAATATTAAATGATCTCATCATAAAATTCTCTCCGCGTATTGTGTTGTTCGGCGCAACGGTTATCGGAAGAGACTTGGCTCCGCGTGTTGCTTCCAACACGAAAAGCGGATTGACCGCAGATTGCACTGAATTACGGATTGACACGATCACGTATCTTGGGAAAGAATGTAAAGATATTTTACTTCAAATCCGTCCCGCTTTTGGTGGTAATATCATCGCTACAATTATTACTCCCGATAATCCCGTGCAGATGGCTACGGTTCGCGAAGGTGTAATGGAATTAGCTCTGCTCGAAAAACCGAACAAATCAAAAATTACAGAGATACCTTTTCTTCCCGACGCAACCGATTCGTTGGTTGAAATCATCGAACAGTTTCACCAAGAAAACAATGTGAACTTAAAAGGCGCCCCGGTAATCGTTGCGGGCGGGTACGGACTCGGTACAAAAGAAAATTTTAAATTGATCCACGAACTTGCGCATGTGCTCGGCGGAGAAGTTGCCGGAAGCCGCGCAGCTGTTGATGCTGGTTTCGTTCCGCATGAACGGCAAGTAGGACAAACGGGAGTAACCGTCCGCCCAAAACTTTATATTGCAGTCGGAATTTCCGGCGCAATTCAACACCGCGCGGGAATGCAGGAAGCGAATAAAATTATCGCTATCAACACTGATCCCGACGCACCAATTTTTCAAATTGCGCATTACGGGATTGTCGGTGATGCAGCCGTTATTATTCCCAAATTTATTGATGCCTATAAACATAAATTGAAATAGAGGAACTATGCCAAATTTCTTTTTAGATAACAGCGATCTGCAATTTCATTTTAATAAACTTGAGTTAAAAGAAGTTGTTCGCATTACCGAAGATGATTACGAAGAAGCGAAAAAATATAATTACGCACCGGTGAATTATGAAGACGCCATTGAGAATTATAGAAAAGTTTTAGAAGTGACAGGCGATTTAGCCGCCAACTTTATTGCCGGAAGAGCCGCCGATGTTGATATTGAAGGTGCTACATTTTCCGATGGAAAAGTTGCTTATGCAAAAGGAACACAGGAAAATCTGAAGCAGCTTTCTCAAGCTGATTTGATGGGAATGATCCTTCCGCGTAAATACGGCGGACTGAATTTTCCGTTTACCATTTATATGATGGCGGTAGAAACGCTATCACGTGCCGACGCTTCTTTGATGAACGTTTTCGGTTTGCAGGATATTGCCGACACAATTAAAAAATTCGGGAATGAAGATCAACGGCAAGAATTTATTCCAAAGTTTTGTACAGGCGAGAATACCGGAGCAATGGCTTTAACCGAACCGGATGCTGGCTCTGATTTGCAAGCGGTAAAATTGCAAGCTTATCAAAATGACAAAGGAGAATGGTTTTTACGCGGTGTAAAAAGATTTATCACCAACGGAAACGGCGAAGTTCATTTGGTGTTGGCTCGTTCAGAAGCCGGAACAAAAGATGGTCGCGGATTAAGCATGTTCGTATGCCGCACAGATAAAACCGTTGTGATCAGAAGAATTGAACACAAACTTGGCATTCACGGCTCGCCTACTTGCGAATTGCAATTCAACGATACTCCGGCGCAATTGGTCGGACAAAGAAAATTCGGATTGATAAAATATGTTCTCGATCTAATGTTCCGCGCGCGTATGGGAGTTTCTGCGCAAGCGCTTGGAATTTCTCAAGCGGCTTACGAAGAGGCTGTAAAATATGCCCGCGAACGTGAACAGTTCGGAAAAGCGATTTACAATATTCCTGTTATCGCGAACATGCTTATCGAAATGCGAGTGATGCTGGAAAGCAACCGCTCACTTTTTTACAGCGCGGCAAAATCGGTTGACGTTAAAGAGAAACTCGAAGAGCAAATTGAAAAATTGAAGACCGAAGGAAAATCTTTTAGCGAAGAAAACAACCGATTGAAGCAAGCGACAAAAATTGCAAACTTTTTGACGCCGATAAGCAAGTACACATTAACCGAATCTGCAAACAAAATAAGCTACGATGCGCTGCAAATACACGGCGGAACCGGCTACATGAAAGAATTTAAAGTTGAACGCCTTACCCGCGATGCGCGCATTACAAATATTTACGAAGGAACTTCTCAGTTGCAAATTGTTGCGGCTTCGGGTGGAGTCATTAACGATGTGATGAAAGAATTTTTTGAAGCAAAAGAAATACACGAGTACAAAGGCGGATTAACACGACTCGCTAATCATTTAAATGAAATCCGCGAAATATATCTTGATTGTCTGAAGTATGTTATCGATAAAAAAGATACCAGTTTTCAAGATGTTGCCGCAAAGGATTTAGTTGAACTCTATTCATATTTGTATATCGGTTATTTGGTTTTGGATGAAGCGGAGATTGAATCGAAAAAAATCTTTATTGCAAACCGTTACATCATCAACTCGCTTGCAAACGCGAGAAAGAATGCGGCATCAATTAAAAATGAATTGTTCTCCGATCTTTTACACGCAGATAAAATTTTAGTCTAACAAATTATTTACATGGGAGCTAACATGGAAAAGAAAATCTATTACTACCGCGCTTATGACGATAAAGAAGAAAAAAACTATTTCAAATGCTCTTTTGACCACGCGGCGATTGAGGCGTTGTTAAAGGACTTTGAACAGACTCACCAGGCGTATTACAATTATGATTTCGTGAATTTTCTGAAAGAAAAAGATTCCGAAGCCGAGTTAATAGAGATTACGAACATTTATTATTAGAGTTCACACTTGTTAGCTGCCGGGTTTTAGTCTTCCTATTGGGCAGCATCAGGCGCTTGCCATAATTCAAGCTTAGTCCCTTCGGGATCAGTGATCCAGGCAAACTTGCCGTACTCACTTTCTTCTTTTCCGGTTATGGGTATTTCCAGTTCTTCAAGATGAAGCAAAACCGTTTCAAGATTGTCAACTTGAAGATTTAATTCAAATTCTTTTTTCTTCCCGGGTAGTTCTTCTTTCGATTTATTGATAGAAAAGATTGTTGCTTTTCTTTCAGCACCATTTACGCTTTCTTGATGAACGAATTCCATTCCGTAAGTTTTTCCTTCTTCATAAGTATCGAAGCGAAGGTTGAAAGTATGAGCATACCATTCTGCAAGCAACTTCGGATTATTTGCCCGGATAAATATTCCTCCAATTCCTTTTATCATCTTTACTCCTAACTATATATTGATTAAACCCGTTAAATAAAGAACTGCGTTTCCTGCAATTTCCACGCGGTCGCCAAGCAGCTTGCAGAATAATTCGCCGCCGCGTTTAGAAATTTGACGAGCGAGTAATTCATTTTTTCCAAGTCGCTCCGCCCAAAAAGGAATAAGCGTACTGTGTGAAGAACCTGTTACCGGGTCTTCGTTAATTCCTTCTTTCGGCGCAAAGAAACGGGAGACAAAATCTGCATTGTTTCCTTTTGCCGTTGCGATATAGCCGAAGCAGTCAATTTTTTTTAGTAACAAAAAATCGGGTTGAAGCGAAAGAACATCTTCCTCCGTTTCGTAGAGCAACAATAAGTCACGCGATTTCCAAATTTCTTTCGGCGTCTTCCCAATTGCCTCAATCAAGCCTTCGGGAATTTCTGTTGCCACGGGTATGCGGGAAGGAAAATTCATGACAAGTAATTCATTTCTTTTTGTTACTTCAAGTTTTCCGCTTTTCGTTTGGAAAGTGATTTTATCTGTTTCGCTCTTTAAAATATTGAAAATCACATATGCGGAAGCGAGAGTCGCATGTCCGCAGAGATCAACTTCAGCTTCGGGAGTGAACCAGCGGAGTTCATAATAATTTTCTTTCTTTATGAAAAAAGCTGTCTCGGCAAGATTATTCTCAGCAGCAATAGATTGCATAACACTATCTTCTAACCAATACTCAAGCGGGCAAACAGCCGCCGGATTTCCGCCAAATAACTTTGCCGTGAAAGCATCAACTTGATAAATAGGTAATTTCATTTTTAAATACTCTTTGTGATTGACTAAATTAAACTACAAAATATTTTTGAAATTCACTTTTAAATAGTTAGTAAAAATATTCTACGCAGAATAGCAAAAATATTTGTTTGAGAAACACTTGGCAGAATGAATGAAGATGAATGGATGAATGGGTTTAATTTAAAAATGATTGATGTTTCAATGTTTTTCATTCAACCATGCAAACATTCAATCATTCAACTAAAATTATTTGGTTCTGATTTACCAGATTATGAACTATGAATATTGAAATTAAACACATTGCTTTCGGCGGAGCAGAACATAAAAAGGAAATTGAACTCCGTTACAAAGTTCTGCGCCAACCGCTCGGATTGAATTACATGCAAGAGCAACTTAAGGCTGAAAAAGATGAATTTCATTTTGCCGCTTTTGATGGAGACAAGCTTGTTGGCTGTTTACTGATGAAAGCAATTGGTAACGATGAAATAAAAATGCGCCAGGTTGCGGTTGATGAAGATGATCAAGGGAAAGGTGTTGGTAAATCGCTTGTACTTTTTTCAGAAAAGTTTGCTGCGGAAAATGGTTTTTCGCATATCACGCTTCACGCACGAAAAACCGCTGTTCCGTTTTATGAAAAATTAGGTTACAAAATCGTTGGAAATGAATTTACAGAGGTTACTCTTCCTCATTTTAAAATGAAGAAAGAGAAACCGTTTGTTTAACGGATAAAAGGAAAAAATCTATATACAAAAGGCAGAAATAATTATTTACAGTTATTTATTTTTGAGCAGTGCTTTTAATGTTTTAATAATATTCTGCAAAGGTTCGGGTATGGTTAAGAAATTTGTGCTTGTTTTTTCTCTTTTGATTTTCTCAAGTATTATTTATCCGCAAAGTAAAAACAACTATAAACTCTTAGGCGGAGTAGTTGATTCAACTTTGGGAACCGGATTAACCGGAGCAAACGTAACCGTAATTTCCCGCGCGAATGGAAAAACTATAACACAAACAACGTTCGATGAAAAGGGATTTTTCACGGTTAACAACATTTCCGAGAAAAATGTTCGCGCAAAATTTTCAATGCTCGGATATCAAACCAAAGTTGTTGATTCCATTCCGTTAGAAAAAACTTACCGGTTGGGAGTGATAAAACTCCGCTCGACCTTTATTCTCATGCCCGAAGCGGTGATCAGCACGGTTAAACCGATGATTGAATTCCAGGTTGATAAGCAAATAATAAATATGGATCAAGTGCCCGGCAGTTCAGGCTCGTTAACCGACGCGTTAAAAAATACCGGCTCCGTAGATGTTGATCCGCAAACCAATGCGATTACCGTACGCGGACAAGCGGTAAAAATTCAAATGGACGGTCATCCGTTTGAAATGCCTGCTAACATGCTCGCGCAGCTTCCGGTTTCAATGGTTGATCAAGTTGAAGTTATTTTGTCTCCTTCGGCAAAAGAAAGCGCCGAAGAAGGAGCGTATATTCTCAACATCATTTCTAAAAAAGGAAATCCAGATAGTTATAGCGGCTCCATCAACTTAAACACATCCACCAATAATCGAACCTATGGCGGGTTAGGTCTGAATTATAAAACAGGTAAATTTAATTTTTTCGGATCGTTTTTTGGCGGGTATGCCGATATGATCAACAATTCAGTTTCAGAAAAATATAATTATAACAGCGCTAATCTTTATGCTTTAAGAACGAATACCAGGGGCAGCTTTGATGGTTTCATGGGCTATTACAAATTTGGGTTCGATTTTGCCATGGACGACAACAATTCGTTCACATTTTACAGTACGGTCAGTCAATACAAATTTACTAACGGCGGAACTAGCAGAAGTTCTGCCGAGAATAATCTCTTTGTTCCGCAATACAGTTATGAAAATAACAACAGTTCACTTTATCGTTCAAACGCTTATTCGTTATACGGTTTTTATAAAAAGAAATTCGATGCAAAGGGGCACGAGCTGACTTTTGATGCATACGTTACGAACATTGCAAATCCTTCGAATTCAGAAGTAACTACTGCGTACAGTTACAACTTTAATTATCCTCAACTTCATAAAAGTGCTACCGATGAAAAAGCAAAAACATTCATAAGCAAAATTGAATATGTTATCCCTACTGCAATTGGAAAATTTGAGACCGGATATCATTTAACCGTACGGACGAGAGAGAATGATTATAACAGTTCCGATTTTTCTTACGCAATGAATAATTGGAACGACAGTTTGTTGTTGGGTAACCTTTTCAGTTACAATGAAAACATTCATGCGCTCTACGTAACCTATTCAGACAATTTTGGTGATGTAGGAGTTAAAGCCGGTGTTAGAGCAGAAAATCTTAATGTTAATGGAGAACAAAAAACAACGGGTGAAAATTTCACCGGAAATCATTTGAACTTTTTCCCGAATCTAAATCTTTCTTATAAATTCAGCGATCTATTGCAGCTAACGTTTAACGCGTTCCGGCGCGTTCGGTATCCGCAGATGTATTACGTAAATCCTTTTAGAACTTATAACGGACCCAACAATTACACTGCCGGCAATCCAACGATAAAACCCTCGTTCATTAATTCCTACGCCATCGCATTGTCGCAATACGTTAATGTCTATTACGTTTACACAACGGGATTGTTCGATTACGTAATGGCGAACGTGAACGACAGCATTACGTTCAATAGCCCTGTGAATCTTTCTTCAAACAAAACATACGGAGTTGAACTTACACTGCCTTATTATAATAGTCCGATGATGCCATTTCATCTGCCCGATTTTATCAGCATGGTTAATGTGCAAATTGGATACACTTATCAAAAGAAAATCGGAAGCTATCTTGGCGAAGACCTTTCCGATTGGGGTTACAGGAAATGGATAAACACTAACCTGGGATTAAAATTATGGTGGGAAGTAGATGCTAATTTCTATTTTAGGTTTACACCAAAAACAGAAAGCAAAAAATATGTGAACAATCAGCAAACCGATCTTTCTATTTATTTAAGTAAATCGGTTTGGGATAAAAAATTGAAAATTAATATCTCTGTCTCGGACTTATTAAATACAAATAAGTATGATAGAAAAACTTACGGCACCGACTTTTTCTATCGCAATGTTTATACCCCATACCGGAGCCGCAGTATCTCGGTGGGATTTACCTACATGATCAACGATTTCATGGATAGAAGGGATAGAAGTCTCGATGACGGAAGAGACGCAAGTAACCAGGGGTTTTAGGTATAAGACGTTGTTAGACAAAAATTACAAGATGCCGAAGTATCCACCAATTGATGAAGGTGAAATAATCCTGGTACGGTTTATTAGTAGCGATAGAAAACTTGATGTTTTTGAAGAAGTATTTAAGCTGCCAAAAGGAAGTAGTTTATAGCTATGTCAGAGTATTTATTTGCCTCAAGATACATCAAATTACTTGTCTACCAAAATGATAATCTGGTGGCAAGTTTTAGAGATATGATAACCATGAACTGATGTGTAAACGATGTCCTGCTACACTTGTGATTGTTAAGATTTGTCTACGATGTTATGCTACATGACAATTAGGAGTTAAGAATTAGGGATCAAAATTTTTTCCATTCCTAATTCGTAATTCCTCATTCCTAATTTTATTCGCATTCCCCTTCCCAATTTTCTTTTCCTTCTTTCAAGAGATAATAGACGATCACAAAACCCGCAAGCGGATCTGCTTGCCAAAATCCCCAAAAGTAATTTGCGGCTAAACCCAACAATAATGCGACTGACAAAAACGCGCAGGCAAAAGTTTCTTTCGCGTCGGCAATAAGAGCTCGGCTGTTTATTTGCTTGCCGACTTTTATTTTTGCTTTTGCAAGGATAGGCATGATAAGTAATGAGAGCATCGCAAGAATTATTCCTCCTGGCGATTCTTTCGGCGGTTCGTTTTGAACTAAGGTTAAAACAGATTGCACAAAAACATAAGTGCCGAGGATAAAAAAAGTTACGGAGACAAATTTTTGCGCGCGCCGTTCAATTTTTTCTTCTTCCTCTTTTTCAAGCGTTGTTCCTTTAGTTAACCGCCAGATTAAAACCCCGCCGGAAAGTGATTCAACGATGCTATCCAGACCGAAACCAACAAGCGCAATGCTCGAAGCGATGCCGCCCAGAAGAAGAGCGGCAACAGCTTCAAGAATATTATATCCTACGGTAAAATATTCTAACCGAAGTCCTTTTTTATATAGCTGATCGGAAGTCTGAGAAATTCCAATGTTTTCATCAGGCATAAAAATTCCTGACCCACCGGTGTGATTTTAATTTTTCTAATGTGAGCTCGGAGAGCTTTCCCTTTCCAACTGCGGCGCAATTTGCTAAAAGATTTTTTTCCTTGCGCATTCCGGGAATAACGGAAGTAACTGCATTAAAACTTGTAATGTAACGCAATGCCGCCTCTGCAACATTTGCGGTCTCATCTTTCGCATCTGCAAATATTTTTAGAACACGCTCATGCACTTCCTTTTTGCGTGTTCCTCCAAAATATTGATTTCTGAAATCTCCTTTCGGAAAAATTGTCTCGGGAGAAATGTTTCCGGTCAGACTTCCTTCATCAAACGGAACGCGCGCAAGAACGGCGATTTTATTTTCTTCGCAGAATGAAAAAAGCTGGTCGGTTGGCGATTGATCGAATAAATTAAAAATTACTTGAAAGCTGTCTATTAACCCTGTCTTGCCTGCTTCAATTCCGTTCCATGGCTGATGATCGTTAATTGAAATTCCAAAGAAACGAACTTTTCCATCTTTCTTTAATTGATAGATCGCTTCTTTCCATTCGTCTTCCTGCGCCCATTTGTCATTCCAAACGTGGAACTGCTGAAGGTCAAGATAGTCACGCTTCAAATTGCGCAAACTCTTTTCTGTTGTTTCGATGATGTGCTCTTTAGGAAAGCTTTCGGAAAAGGTTGACGAATCTTTCGCGGGCCACTCATATTTTTTAGAAGGAATTTTTGAAGCGATAAATAAATGTTTACCCGATTCTTTTTCAACTTCACCGATGAGATGTTCACTGTGACCCATTCCGTAAACGTATGCTGTATCAAAAAGGGTAACACCTTGTTCAATAGCTTTGTGCAGGGCTTTTTTTGATTCGGGGTCTTCTGCGCCGACCCACATTGATTTCCCGATTCCCCAGCATCCGAAGCCAAGCAGCGAAACTTCTTCGTTTGATCTTGCAAAATTTTTATAAATCATTTTTTCCTCAATTATTCTTTCATATTTTCTTTATTTTCTAGTATCTAAAATAGAAATTTTCTTGTTAAAGTTTAACAAGAAAATGGGGAATCATTTTGTAATAATTATGGTTTAAATAGATTATGAAACGAAGAACATTTGTAAAGCGAACATTTAAACTATCAGTAGGAGCTTTTTTATTTTCTCCTTTGATGACGAAAAAATATGAAATTTCCGCAGCGAAGCCATTGTTCAAACCGCAGCCTGATCTCTGGAAAGAAAACGAATTAAATATTGCATGGCTTGGTCATTCAACTATTCTTTTAAGTTTCTACGGAAAAATAATTCTCACCGACCCTGTATTACTTGAACGCATCGGAGTTTATTTTCTTGGAATTACTTATGGTCCCTCCCGTTTTACTGCGCCTGCTCTAACCGTTGAAGAAATACCAAAACCGGATCTTCTTCTTCTTTCTCATGCCCACATGGATCACATGGACTACCAAACGCTGAAGCAAATTTCAGAAAGATTTCCGAATCAAATTGATTGCTTGACCGCTTACAACACGGCCGATGTAATTGAAGATTTAGAATGGAAATCACTTAAAGAAATTGATTGGACTGAGACGACAGAAATTAACGAGATAAAAATCAAGGCGCTCGAAACAAAACATTTCGGCTGGCGTTTTCCGTGGGAAAGAGACCGGTCGAAAGGATTCATGCAGAACGGGAGAAGCTACAACGCTTATATTCTGGAAAGAAACGGAATGAAAATTTTGTTCGGCGGCGATACAGCAATGACGGATAAATTTAAGAAATCAAATGAATCGGTTGACATCGCGATCATGCCGATTGGCGCTTACAATCCGTGGAAGTTCAATCATTGCACACCCGAAGAAGCGCTGCAGATGGCGAATGAACTAAATGCTAAAGTTTTTATCCCGATCCATACTTATACATTTAAACAAGGAATTGAACCAATCGAAGAACCTCTTAGCCGGCTAATGGCATCGTACAAAGATTATGATATGGTAATAGGTATTAAGCAGATTGGAGAGACGTTTTCACTTTCGCTGAGTTGAAATATTTTTCTCCATTTATTCTTTCATCATAAAAAACAAATGCCTCTCAGTTTCCAATAAACTAATACGCATTTATATCTAATTTACCAATTTTAGCGTTTAAAAATTGGGCGGGATAAAATTATTGTAGTAAGCATAGGATGTTTATCGTAAAAATGACATACCTCAGCGTTTTTTCACGATTCTAAATCAATTTTTGTCTGAATATAATTTGAATCCGCATACCAAGGATTTCGATAATATGGTGTGTAACTTTTATTGAAAGAACAAGGTGGGTGTTCTCTTGAACAATCACACCCCCCATCTTCTTTTTTCACATTGACAGAACCACCACAACGCGAACATAAATTTTCTCTCATCAAAAAAAAAGTATTCCAATATTTTGATTCATCCATTTTACGGTTTTGAATTTCTTCCTTTTTACTCATAGAAACGGAACTAAAAGGTGCATAGTAAGTATTGAAAGTTAAAAGATTCCAAGTAGTACCGGTGTCGATACTTTTATAAACATCAGTAGTGGTATTGCAAATAATTTTCGTACCGTCATTATTAATACCGAAAATCCAAACTGCATCAGCGGGAGTACCGCCGGGCGGGTAAATTTCAGTCCATGTAGTACCGGCATCGGTGCTTCTGAAAAATCTTTGATCGGTTGCAGCAAAAATTATGTTTCCGATTGTGTTGCAGGAAATTTGTTTGAATGCAGCAGCAGCAGAAAGAACTAAACTCCAGGAAATACCGCCGTCTATACTTCTAAAAAGATTTGTATTAGATGCAGCAAATAAAGCAGTGCCATCACCATTAGAAGCGCAACAATTCCAAAAACCATTTGCATTTCCTTCTGGCTGAATTTCATTCCATGAAATTCCTTTGTCTGAACTTTTATAAATTCTATCATTCCATACACCGGCAATTAAATTATTACCGGTTGCATCGGAAGCGATGCAAGTCCAATTTTTCTTTATATCTCCGGCGGGTTGTGTTTCAGTCCAGGTAAAAGACATTATACTAACTCAATGTAAGTTGAAGAAGGATTGAAAAACAATATGGTTTCGCTTAAAGCGTAACCAATAGATTTAACTATTTGAGTAGAACCGTTAGGTTTCACGTTAGTGAAACTTCCGTCAACTGTATTAACAAAATATTCAGCGCCGGTAACAAGTCCGGTGGTGATAAATTTACCAAATAAAAGAAAATTACCGGCTGCGCCGATAAGGATATTATCAACTGCAATACCAAGAATACCATTACAAGAAGTTAAAGCAGAAGCATTAGCAGGAATAAAATTAGGAACTCCGGCGTTTGATGTTAAAAGAGCTAATTGACCTTGATTAAAAGCAGTTGATGCAATAGCATTAAAAATGAAATCATTAGTTGCGTTTGATTGTGTTACGATAGAAAGAGGGATTGAATATAATGCGTACAAAGCATTTAAGTAATCATTCAAAGTAGCATAACTTGATGGAATGATAAGATTATTAAGTGAAGAAGTTAAAATTGAAGTATCACTTGTAATAGTGGGATTAGCTGCCAAATAATCGTAAATATAAGCTGCAAAAAACGCATTAGTGGCAAGAGGGTAAACTTCTAAAAGAGAAGTTGCATCAATTAATTTAGAAGCAAACATATCGGCGGAATCTCTCCAGGTAACAACATTTGAGGGAAGATTAAACATAGCGATACGGTGTTGGTGGAAAGCGTCAGCATTATTAAAAAAAGTTTGTAGTTGCATGACAAAGTCTTTAATGGATTAATGAAATAAATAAAACGAAAACAATAGTTGTAACACCGGCTCCGGTATAAAAATTATTATACCAGGCGGGTTTATGTAAATCAATAATCTTCTTATAAGAATTTTCTTTGATCCCGAAAAGAATTTCCTTAGCCTTAAAATCTTCAATGATATTTTTATATTGAAAGATTAAAGCAGTATTCAAAGAATCTTGAATTACAAGGAAGTCATGTTCGTTAATCGCTTTAGCGATTAATTGTAATTCAGTTTGCGTAAAGTTGTTTGACTGAGCGTAAACTTTGAAGCTGCAAACGGATATAATGAACAAAAGCAGAATCGCTTTTAAGAGAATCAATTTCATTTGATTTAGCTGTATAATAATTTTTGATTTCAACTTTTTTATTATTGATAACCTTAGTACTGTCAAATCTTGTTTGGGTTAAACCATTCAAAGAATCAATTTGAGCCGTAAGGCTCGAAATTGATTTTTCAAGGGATTTAGTATTATCACTCATGTTACGCAAGATTGTACTTTGCTTTGCCACGACTTTTAAGTCGTGGTATAAATTGTACCTCAAACTCTGGGCTTTAGCCACAAAACGGCAGTTTTTGTGGCTAAAGCCAATGCTTCTGGTGTTTATTAGTCCACGAGCTGAAGCTCGTGGCTATTCAATTATAACTTTTGCGTAAGGTGAGTCAATAATATTTTATCGTCAATACTCTTTGAGTTAGGCATAGTTTACACCGTACCAGTGGAGATTTAATGTAAAGAGAAGTTGTTAAGATTCTCATTTTCCAAGTTATAAGAGACTTCAAGCAAACTTTATTTTCACTTTGAAGGAACAAACAAACAGCTTTTGAATTTCTCTAATGACCTTTCCGCACCTTTGTTAAAGCGACATTGATCAACTCTGAAATTAACGGAACTTTATAACCAGGTAAGGGTAAGCAAAGCGTTATAATGAACGCCATAGTCTAAGATAATGGATCAAGTTAGACTAAAGAAAAGCCATAGTCAAGGATAATGAATTAAGCCAGACTAAGAAAAATCATAGTCAAGGGAAACTATATCAATATCAAAGTGATTTCCTCTGTTTTGCGGTTATCTCTTGAAACTTAGTTTATCCATTCTACCGATAACTTTTGTTGATTTATCATATTCCCTAAAATTCTAAAACAAAAATCAGGAAAAGTGGCATAAGTTGTTTATTTTTGAAGTATTAAAAACAAAATATTAAAAACAAAATATTAACAACCAAACGCCACTTTTCTGATGAGTAAAAATAAGCAAAAAATCCGTTACAAAACACAAAACATTAAGCACTTTTTTACAGGAACAAAACTGACAAAATATGCCGGGTTATCACCTATCATGAATTTTATCAACAAATTGAAGATAGGGGAACAAATCAACG
>Ga0210020_1002550_pt1 | contig 14664 bp, 16 predicted proteins | sample CryGeymeta201514_FD_183980 | JGI IMG/M metagenome (GOLD analysis project Ga0210020, IMG submission 183980) | Groundwater microbial communities from Crystal Geyser aquifers in Utah, USA - Crystal Geyser metaG 2015-14 (SPAdes) (version 2) | ecosystem: Environmental > Aquatic > Deep subsurface >... | reverse complement strand
GCCCCAGGTGTAGGAGTGGTAGGCGTTTTCCTGGTTGTTGAAAGTGACGCATGGGCTGATGATATCGAGCACCGCGATGCCGTTGTGCGCGATGGCGGCCTTGATGAGTTCCTTTGCCTGCTTCGGGTCGCCCGCAAAGGAGCGCGCCACGAAGGTCGCGTTCGAGGCGATGGCCTCCATGCAGATGTCAATCGGCATGTACTGGTTGACGCCCTGCTTCTTTAGCTCAAGACCGACCTCGGCGGTGGCCGAGAACTGGCCTTTGGTTAGGCCGTACACGCCATTGTTTTCGATGATGTACACCATGTCCACGTTGCGGCGGACGATGTGCTTGAACTGGCCCATGCCGATGCTGGCCGTGTCGCCGTCGCCGGAGACGCCGATGGCTTGCAGGGTGGTATCTGCAAACATTGCGCCGGTCGCCACCGAAGGCATACGTCCGTGCAGGCCGTTGAAGCCGAAGGAGCGGTTTAGGAAGTACGTGGGCGATTTGCTCGAACAGCCGATGCCGCTGAACTTCAACATTCCTTCAGGAACGACATTCATTTCGTAGCAGGCGGCAATGATCTGGCTGGAGATCGAGTTGTGGCCGCAACCCTGGCAGAGTGTGCTGGGCGCGCCGGTGTAATCTTTGCGGCTCAACCCAACGGCGTTCGTCGGAACGGCGGGGCCGGCCATGGGAAGTGTCTGGGTCATTTTTTCGCTCCTCTCTTATCGGAGGCTTTCTTGGCGGATTTCTTTTTTACAGGCGGCTTCTTGATACTTTTCTTCGCAGTCTTTTTCTTAACTTCATCTTTCATCTTTCTGCCTTCATAATTGTTTAAGATGCCCTCGCGCACCCATTTGGCGGAGGCGGGCAGGCCGTCTTGAAAGGCCACCGAGCGGAATTTGGGCGCGAGCGCGGGATAATCCATGCACAGCAGTTGATACATTTGGCCGTCGCGGTTCATTTCGATGACAACGATCTGGTCGTATTTTTCGAGGAACTTGTCGACTTCCTTTGAGAACGGGAGGGCGCGCACCCGCATCAGGCTGGACCTCAGGCCGGTCGCGGCCAATTGGGCGCGGGCCTCCTGCACGGCGGATTCCGTTGACCCGTAGGCGAGGATGCCAATCTCGGCGCCGCGCGTCTCGTGCAGGATGGGCGCGGGGACGTATTGCTTTGCGGTTTTGTGCTTCTTCTTGAGGCGCTCCAACACGCGTTGGAAGACCGGCGCTTCTTCGGTGTAGCGGGCCTGCTCATCGTGGCCGGTGCCACGCGTGAAGTAGGCCGACATGGGGTGACGGTTGCCGGGCAGGGTGCGGTAGGGGATGCCGTCGCCGTCCTTATCGAGGTAGCGGCCCCAGTTGCCTTTGAGTTCTTCGATGTCTTTTTCGCTCAAGACTTTGCCGCGATCCATGGGGGTGGATGGATATTCGAAGGGCTTGCTCATCCACTGGTTCATGCCGATGTCGAGGTCGCTCAACACGAAGATGGGGGTTTGCAAACGCTCGGCCAGGTCGAAGGCTTTCCAGCCGAACTCAAAGCACTCGTATACATCGCCGGGCAGGAGGATGACAGATTGCGAGTCGCCGTGGCCGATGAAGGCCGCAAAGGTTAGGTCGCCCTGCGAGGTGCGGGTGGGCAAGCCGGTGGAGGGGCCGATACGCTGCACGTCCCAAATAACGACCGGCACTTCGGCATAGTAAGCGAGACCCGCAAACTCGGTCATCAACGAGAGGCCGGGACCAGAGGTGGAGGTCATCGCGCGCAGTCCGCCCCAGCCCGCGCCGATGGACATGCCCAGCGCGGCCAGTTCGTCCTCGGCCTGCACGATGGCATAAGTGCGTTTGCCGTCCTCCCTTTTTCGCAGGGTGGGGAGGTAATCGTTGAGCGATTCAGCCAGGCTGGTGGCAGGGGTAATGGGATACCAGGCCTCGAATTGCACGCCGCCGTAGATGGCGCCCAGCGCGGCGGCGGTGTTGCCGTCGGCCATAATCATGCCGTCGGTTTTGGTCATCGGCTCAAGCACGAAGGGATCGTTCTTGGTGAGGTTGGCCTTCGCCCAATCCGCGCCTGCCTTGACGGCGTTGAAGTTCATCATCGTCGGTTTTTCGCGGCGCTTGAAGTGGAAGTCCAGCGCGGCGTAGATCTTCTCGAGATCCATGCCGATCATCTGGGCCAGGATGCCCACGTAGACCATGTTGCCGACCAGGTCGTGCAGTTTGGGCGGGACTTCCTTTTGTTCGCGGATGAGTTGCTTGATCGGCATCGCGTAGGCGGTGATGTCGCTTCTCGTGATGGGTTGCTTGATATCGTCAGCGTAGAAAAATGCTCCGCCCGGCGCGACCGCATCCAGTTCCCGCGCGAACGTGGCGGGGTTGATGGCAACCACAATCTCGCGCGCTTCGCTGCGTCCGGTATATCCGTCTTTGTTGACGCGGATGGTGTACCACGTCGGCTGTCCCTGAATGTTGGAGGGGAACAGGTTCTTGCCGCTGACGGGGATGCCCATCTTGAAGATGGCGCGCAGGATGGTGTTGTTGGCGGTGGACGAGCCGGAGCCGTTCACGGTGCCAACGGTGATGGAGAAATCGTTCACTATTTTGTTCATAGACTCCTCGTTGGATGAGTGATTGGTAATTGGTAATTCATCGCTGCCCTCCCGAAAGAGCATCGCTGCCCTGAGCGGAGGGTACTCCCGCAGTCGAAGGGCGTTTCATCAGAAAACAATTGTTGCTTTGTATACCCGTCCTTCGACTGCGGGACGAAGAACACGTCCCTCCGCTCAGGACTGCGAGTTAACTGGAAGATGAGATGAGTTGATTGATCAAATCGGAATGTTCGGCGAGTGCCTGGTAACCGGTGTCGAAATCTTTTTCGCAGATGGCATCCACCATTTTCTGGTGGTAGGTCCAGACTTCGGTGAGATAGTGGTAATCGGTGAAAACGTTCAAGCCGACAGTTTCGTAGGCGTCCCAATAGGCTTGGAGCAGTCCCGAGACGAACGGGTTGTTGAGACGGTGATAGATGGTGAGATGTAATTCGCGATGCTCAAGATGGGGGATTTCGATGGGCGCGCCGCGCAGTTTTTCCCAGGCGCGGGCAACGAGAACTTTCAGCGCGTTGTGATCTTCGGGCGTCAGCACTTGGACGGCTTCGTGCCAGTAGGCGGTTTCGACGTGGCGGCGCAAATCCGCGAAGGCGATGAAATTGTTTTTATCCAGCGCGAGGGCGTATTGCAGGCTTTGGCGGACAGCCGGGGAAAAGGAGTATGGCTGACGGCGGATGCCGGTACGCGGCCGCACCTCGACGAGACCGAGGGCGCGCGCCACTTCCAACTGTTCGCGCAGGGAGGCGACCGAAACGCCCAATTCCTGGCTTAACGCCGTGAGCGCGGGCAGGCTTTGCTCGGCTTGCTCGTGCGAGGCAAGATATTGCAGGAATTCGGATAGGGCGTTGTTCGAGCGGTCTTGTATCATCGGATTGCTATTATTAATCAGATAAATGTGATGATTGGAGTATATTACGGCATGTAACGGATGTCAAGGGATGCGCGCCATGTTGTTTTTGTTGTACGCACGCCAAAGTGATGGGATGTCCGCCGGTTCGGGCGGCAGTTCAATCGCGAAGCATCCCTGTGGGACTGCCGCCCCAGCGGTTTGGCGCGCTAACTTTTTGTTCAAAGTCAGTAATGTCTCGATGGCAAAAATACCCATTTCCCCACAATTGTTGTAAAATGGAGATGCGAATTGATACTCACATTTTCCAATGAAAGGAGTTTGCCATGTCCGATAAAAATCTGCGCACGCTTCTACAAGGATTGCACGACGAACTCCAGCGCACTGAAACCATGGACGAAAAAGGGCGCGCCTTGCTGCGCGACCTGGATGCGGACATCCGTGACCTGTTGGAACGCTTTGGCGATGAACCCATCCAAACCAACGAGCCTATTCTTCAGCGTTTCCAGTCCGCGATGGATCATTTCGAGATCACGCATCCAAACCTGACCCTGGCGCTCTCGGAGATGATGAACTCCCTGAACAACGCGGGAATTTAAGCGATCCATCGAATAGCAATGAGGCTGACTTGCGGGAGCGAGTCAGCCTCATTCCGTTTAAGATGAATGCCGCTCGCGCATTCCCGCACTCAAAACTCAGCGCTTCACGAAAACGTGTTTTTACGAAGTTGCACTGCATAAAGCAATTGGCACGCTTCGCGCAACTACCTTTTAAACTTTCGTAATCTATTGAAACGAGTGGGCGTCAGAATCTTGGGCGTTTTTTTAAACACAAAGTACACGAAGGTGGTGTCACCACAGTTAAACGCGGCGGATTTTCACAGGCACAAAAATCATCCGCTAATTTACGCAAATCTGCGCGAATTGGTTTTGGATTAGCGAAAATTCGCGTGAATTCGCGGACGAAAAACTGACCACGCTTAAGTGCAGTCGTACCTAAAAGGTTTTATCCGTGAGAATCCGTGTACAGAATTAAGACAACTCCCAATGAGTCTAAAAAAATCGTAATGCAAGAAGCAGTAAGGTATAATAAGCGCACTTCAAGCACATCACAGCACAAGGCATGATATGGCAAGCGTATCCCTCAATCTTCCCACTAACTACTGGCAAATTCTTCACGTCACTCCCACCGACATTGAATTCCTGCAAACGTACCTGTTCGAGCATGAGACCCCGCTTACGCCGCGCGAACTGGCGGCTGTGCTGGTCGTGGAACGCCTGCGCGCCGAGCAGGAATCCGCCGCAAAAAAGCAGGACCTTACCAAGGCCTACCTGCCCAAAGAAAAATATGCCGTCGGCGATTTGATAAGGTTCCCCGCGCTCAAATCCAGCGGACGCGTCACTGCGATGCGCGCTGGGCTGAATCCCGAACTCGGCGCGTTCGACGTGCTGACCGTTGCAATGCACGACGGCGCGCAAAAAATGTTCGCCGCCGCGCTGGAGAATCACAAACTGAACGATCCGCCCGCTGAGGACGAATCCGCTTCAGAGCTGGACCCCGAGGCGGTCGCGCGCGACTTTGGCGCAGACCTCGAAAAGAAACTGGATTCCGCGTTCGCGGGCGACAAAAGTCTGGTTTGCATCGCCGGCCGCTGGTTCCCGCGCGCCCTCCTGCTCGACGTGAACGCCGGCCACCTCAACCTGGCCGAAGCTGTGCTGGATATGGCAGGCGGCGAGCCTTTCTCCACTGAGACTTTAATGAAAGATCTCGAACTGCCTGCGGATGTCAACCCCAAACTGGCAGAGTTTTCCCTCAATTATGCCTTGCAGGAAGACCCGCGTTTTGATGAGGTCGGCCCCGCAGGCAAGGTGCTATGGTGTCTCGAACGCCTCGAACCCGAGGGCGTGCGGACGGTGCCTGTGCCGTTGCAATACGTGGAGATCACATACGACCGCGCCGTCCTCACCGACCAGATGGTCGCGCTCGAAGCGCAAGTGGACGACGAGTTGGGCCAGGCCTCCGCCCCGCCCGCGGACGAGGTGACCATCAGCCTGCTCTATCCGCACTGGCGGGCTGGCACACTCCCGATTTCGGCGCGCGTCAAACGCCTGTTCCCCACCGCCTACGAATCGGACCGCGTCTGCTTTACGCTGGTGGACGCCAAGACGGGCAGGAAGATTCCCGCCTGGGTTGTCCGTAAACATGGATATGTCTACGGCCTGGCGGACTGGTACAAATCCCAGGAACTGATGCCCGGGGCGCTGATCCGCGTCCGACGCGGCGGCCAGCCTGGGGAGGTCCGCATCGAGGCGCTGACCCATCGTTCGGTCCGCGATTGGGTGCGGACGGTCATCGTGGGCGCGGATGGCGGTCTCGTTTTCGCCCTCTTGAAACAACAGATTTCCGCCGAGTTGAATGACCGCATGGCGCTGGCTGTGCCGGACCCGGCCGCGGTGGATGCCGCCCGCGAGCAGGCCGCAAAGTCCCGCGTGTCGTTCGAAGACCTGACCAGGAACCTGATGCGCGAACTGACCAAACTCAGCCCGCAGGGACACGTGCATGCGCAGGAGTTGTATGCCGGGATCAATATTTTACGCCGCGTGCCGCCCGCGCCATTGATGGCTTTGCTGGCGACCCATCCCGAATATACGCACGTCGGCGATTTGCATTACCGATTGGATGAGGCAGCATGACTGAAGTGAAGCGACCCAGCCTGCTCAAACCGACCATCCGCACGCCTTTCCAGATTGACTTTGAATGGTGGAAGGAAAGTGAGCGCGACTGGCAGGTGTATCTGCGTTCGTTGTTGTGCCCCGCACACCAGGAATCCCTCGCCAATCTCGAAGACGGCCAGATGATTGACTGGGTGGAAGAGAACACTGCCGAGGTGCGCGAGGTGGACGGCATTCAGCACGCTTTGATGAGTCACTGCGCGCGGCAGGAAGATTTTGTCACCCAGAAAACTGCGCTGGTCGAGGCGGTCTTCCGCTTGTTTTTGGCAAACGGGAACCAGCCGATGAGCGCCGAAGACCTGTCGGCGCGCATGGGCCGCCCGGCGAATACGATTTTGACCACGCTGGCCGGTCCGCGCGTGTATAAAGGATTGAGACCGGCGCAGTAACGCGAAATTCATTTCGCCTGCTGGTCGCAAAATAAATTTTGCGGTACAAAATGCCCCCGTAGCTCAACGGACTGAGCAATTGCCTTCTAAGCAAAAGGTTGAAGGTTCGATTCCTTCCGGGGGCACTGAGTACGTAAACACGTACACACGTACACAAGTACACAAGTGGAATACAGGTAAAAGGAGTGAGTCTTATATGGCAACCGAAAGATTTGGCTTGATCAAGGTTGGCGGCATGGATGCTACCATCATCGGCGATGATGTAAAAGTGGGACAGCCCGCGCCGGAGTTCACCGCGCACGCGCTGGATTGGTCCCTCGTCCGCGGGCTGGCCGATACGAAAGGCAAAGTCCGCATCATCGCCGCCGTCCCCTCGCTGGATACCCCCGTTTGCGACCGTGAGACGCGGCGTTTCAACACCGAGGCCGCCGCGTTGGGCAAGGATATTGTTATTCAGATCATCAGCACCGACCTGCCCTACGCGCAGAAACGCTGGTGCGGCGCGGCGGGCGTGGACCAGGTAATGGTTTTATCCGATCACCAGAACGCGGAGTTTGGCGAAAAATACGGCGTGCTCGTCAAGGAACGCCGCACTTTGCGCCGCGCCGTGTTTGTGGTTGGCCGTGATGATAAGATCGTTTATGCCGCCTATATGCCCTCGTCCGGCGTGGAACCGAATTACGAGGAAGCGCTCGAAGCGGCGAAGAAAGCGTTGATTGCGTAGAGACGTTGCATTGCAACGTCTCTACAGGAGTTGGTATCATGCCCACAGTAATTCGCAAATCCGATGCGTCGGTCTCTTTAGTGGATAGACGGCGCGACCTCATCCACGCGGTGAGTAGAGACGTTGCATTGCAACGTCTCTACTTCAGCGCGTGGAGTCCGCCGACGGACGTGTACGAAACGGACGAGGCCTACATCCTGCGTGTGGAGGTGGCGGGCATGCGCGAGGCCGATTTCGAGATCACGCTCGAGGACGGATTTCTCCAGATCGGCGGAACCCGCCCCGACGTCCCGGAGCGACGCGCCTATCAGCAGATGGAAATCCGCTTCGGGCGATTCTCCACCGCGGTCGGCCTGCCCGGTCCTGTAAATGTGGACGCGTCCCGCGCCGAATACGTGGACGGTTTTCTCACCGTCACCCTGCCAAAAGTCAAAGAATAATATGGGCGCTTCTCGCTGGAATTCTGCCGCAAATGAATTTGTGAACTGGATGTGGGAAAATGATCCCGCAGGGACAGCCTCGTTCCTGCCGTCCCTGTTTACGCGCTTGTCGCACAAAGACGAGACTCCTCCCCCTTCCGAGGGCGAACCGTCTGCGGAGAAGTCGAAATATCCCGAGGTTCTGCCGATCCTGCCGTTGCGCGGGGTGGTGGTCTACCCGACGACGGCCGTCCCGTTGACGGTGGGCCAGTCGCGCTCGGTGCGTTTGGTGGACGATGTGACTGCCAACGAAACCAAACTGGTGGGACTGGTCGCGGCGCGCGACCCGGAGATGGAACAGCCCGGCCCGAACGACCTCCACGCGGTGGGGACGATTGCCACGGTGCATCGTCTCCTGCGCGCGCCGGATGGCACCATCCGCCTTTTGGTGCAGGGACTGGAGCGCTTCCGTCTCGGCGAGTTCGTGCAGGAGGAACCGTATCTCAAGGCCAAAATCCACCTTGCCCCGGAGACCATCGAGAGCGGGCTGGAGATTGATGCGCTGGCGCGCAATGCGCGCGACCAATTTGGGCAGATCGTGGGGTTGATCCCCTCCTTCCCGGAGGAACTGGCCCAGTCCATTCTCGGAATCGAAGAACCTCTCCAAACGGTGTACACCATCGCCAATTTCCAGCGCATTGACATGGCGGACGCCCAGAAATTGCTGGAGATCGACTCGGTCTCGGAGAAGTTACGAAAACTGATGGGGTTGCTGGTGCGCGAGGTCGAGGTCTTGACCATCGGCCAAAAGATCCAAAACGAGGCGCGCGGCGAGATCGAAAAGGTCCAGCGCGATTATTTCCTGCGCGAGCAGATGAAGGCCATCCAGAAAGAACTGGGCGAACGCGACGAGCAGGCGGCGGAGGCGGATGAGTTTCGCAAGAAGATCGAGGCCGCTAAAATGCCTGAGGAAGCCGAGAAGATGGCCCGCCGCGAACTGGAACGGCTGGAGCGCCTGCCCACTGCCGCGGCTGAATATGGCGTCATCCGCACCTATCTGGACTGGCTGGTGACCATGCCCTGGTCCGTGCAAACGCAGGACAACCTCGATATCAAGCACGCCCGCGAGGTTTTGAATGCCGATCATTACGGGCTGGAGGATGTGAAAGACCGCATCCTCGAGTTCCTTGCGATCCGTAAACTTCGCATCGAGCGCAGGGAGGAGTTCAAGGTCGAGTCGCAGGACAAGATCCGCCGCGAACGCGAGGGCGTGATCCTGTGCTTCGTCGGCCCGCCCGGCGTGGGCAAGACCTCGCTGGGACAGTCCATCGCGCGGGCGATGGAGCGCAAGTTCACGCGCATGTCGCTGGGCGGGATGCGCGACGAGGCCGAGATCCGCGGCCACCGCCGCACCTACATCGGCGCCATGCCCGGACGGATCCTCCAGGCCATGCGCCGCATTGAAAGCAACAACCCGGTCTTTATGTTGGACGAGATTGACAAACTGGTCTTCGACTTTCACGGCGACCCCGCCTCGGCCCTGCTCGAAGTGCTCGACCCCGAACAGAACAACGAATTCCGCGATAACTATCTCGAAGTGCCGATTGACCTGTCGCAGGTCATGTTCATCACCACCGCCAACACGCTGGAGACTGTGCCAGGGCCGCTGCTTGACCGCATGGAAATCATCCCGCTTTCGGGCTATACCGACCGCGAGAAGATCGCCATCGCGCGCGGCTATCTCATCCCGCGGCAGCTGCGCGAGAACGGGTTGCGCGCCAAGGAAGTCACATTCAGTGACGAGTCCCTGCAAAAGATCATACGCGAATACACGCGTGAGGCGGGCGTCCGCAACCTGGAGCGCAAGATCGGCGCGGCCTGCCGCAAGGTGGGGACGCGTATCGCCGAGGGCAAGCGCAGTTCGGTCAAAGTGACGCCCAAAGTCGTCGAGGAACTGCTCGATAACCCGATCTACCTCGGACAGGAGGAGGTCAGCCGCCGCACCTCCATCCCCGGCGTAGTGCCAGGCCTGGCGTGGACCTCCTTTGGTGGCGACATCCTGTACATTGAATCCACCAAGATGCCCGGGAACAAGGGTTTCCAGGTGTCGGGTTCGCTCGGCAACGTGATGCAGGAATCAGCGCGCGCCGCGTTTTCCTATGTCCGCTCGCGGGCGGAGGAACTCAAACTGGCCGCCGACTTCTTCAACAATAACGACATCCACCTCCACGTCCCGGCAGGCGCGACGCCCAAAGACGGGCCGTCCGCGGGCGTGACGATGGCGACCTCTCTCGTCTCGCTCATCTCGGGGCGCAAGGTCCTGCCGCAGGTGGGGATGACGGGCGAGATCACCTTGCGCGGGCAGGTCCTGCCCGTGGGCGGCATCAAGGAAAAGATCCTGGCCGCGCACCGCAACGGCTTGCGGACGATCGTCCTGCCGAAGCGCAACAAGCAGGACCTGGATGATGTCCCCGACGAGATCAAGAAATCCATGAAATTTGTGTTTGCCGAAACGGTGGAGGATGTGCTGAACGCCTCGCTCGAAAAAGCGAAACAGCCCGCCAAAGCCGCGGCAAAGAAAAAGACCACGAAAGCGAAAACCAAAACGAATGCCAAGAATTCTGCTGGCCGAAGATGACGCCACGATGGTGTCCCTGCTAAAAACCCTCCTCAAAATGGAGGGCTATCAGGTATCTGCGCTGGACGCAGACGCGGATATCGCGCAGGCGGTTCTCAAAATAAAACCCGACATCCTTTTAATGGACGTGCATCTGCTTCGTCAAAACGGCATGGATGAACTGGTGAAATTGCGCGCCGCGCCCGGCGGGGAATCTGTGCGCGTCCTGATGACCTCCGGGCTGGACTTCAAAGACCAGTGCCTGTCTGCGGGCGCCAACGGCTTCCTCCAAAAACCGTTCATGCCCGACGACCTGCTGGACGCGCTGCGGAGTGTGAGTTAGTGGCAGGCCGCGCCATCCCGATCCGCGAATTTCATTACCCCCAGGATTACGAACAGGCGGCGCGCCTGTGGCAAAGCATGGACAAGGGTGCGCATTTCAGCCGCTCCGACGTTCCCGCGGAAATCGAAAAGAAACTCAGCCGCGACCCCGATCTCTTTCTCGTCGCCGAACTGGACGGCGAACTGGCCGGCACGGTCATCGGCGGCTTCGACGGACGGCGCGGCATGGTCTATCACCTGGCGGTGGCCGCTTCTCATCGGCGGCGCGGCGTCGCTGGGGCGCTCCTGCGCGAACTCGAAAAACGCCTGGCCGCAAAAGGTTGCATCCGCAGTTTTTTGCTCGTCCATGCAAACAATGAAGAAGCCCGCGCCCTCTACCAAAAACACAACTGGGTTTTGCTGGACGAGGATGTCGTCTACTCAAAGGATTTGGCATGACCCTGCGTTTTGGGATTTTGACCGTATCCGACCGCTCCTCGCGCGGCGAACGCGCCGACCTGGGCGGGCCTGCCCTCGCGGATTTCGTCCGCGCCCGCGGCTGGTCCGCCTCGCTCCTCGACGTTGTGGCGGATGACCGTTTGACCATCGCCTCCACGCTGACGGCCTGGTGCGCGCGCGGCGACCTCGACATCCTGCTCACCACCGGCGGGACGGGCTTCGCCCCGCGCGACGTCACCCCCGAAGCCACCCGCGAGGTGATCGAGCGCGAAGCCCCCGGCCTGGCCGAGGCCATCCGCGCGGAGAGTCTCAAGATCACAGCGCACGCCATGCTCTCGCGGGCGGTTGCTGGTGTCCGTGGAAAGACAATTATCATCAATTTGCCGGGCAGTCCCAAAGGTGCGGTGGAGAGTCTGCAAGTGGTGGCGGGGGTGCTGGAGCACGCAGTCCAGTTGTTGCGGGAAGACGAGGGGGCGGAAAAAGGACATGAGAAAGACAGAAGATGAAAGATGAAAGATGAAAGATGAGATTCAATATCAGAGGTTTTGTCCCTTGCGGCGGTGTATAATTTCAGTAAATCACGGTTTTGATTCAAACGTTTCTCACATCCCGTCATTGCGAGGGAGTTCTCCCTGGCACCGCCCGCCAGGGCAGGTGTCCCGAAGCAATCCCCTGTTGCGAGGAGATTGCTTCGTCGGGAAGAGCATCCTCCTCGCAATGACGGTGGAATCTGTGATTTACTGAATTTACGCATCATCGGTAATGAAAGGTAGTTGAAATGAGAAAACCCCAAAAAGCAGGAATGCTTGGACGATACATCGTAACCGACCCGGACATTTGTCACGGCAAGCCAACCTTTCGCGGAACTCGCATCATGGTTTGGCAGGTGCTTGAGATGGTCGCGGAGGGAAAGGCTTGGGATAGTATCGTTGAAGAATGGGGAGGCGCGATCTCCAAAGAGGCAATCACGGAGGCGGTTTATCTTGCCAGTAAGTCGTTTGTCCAACATGCCGATGACGATCCTATTGTTGAAGAAGTTCGGCGCGAGCGCGACCAGCACGCGGCGCGCTTCAATTATGACTTGAAGGCCATCGTAGCCGATCTGCGAAAGCAGGAGAAGAAATCAAGCAGGAAATTTGTGAGGCCGACTCCGTAAACTTCCGAAGTCTCCGCAGACTTCGGAAGTTTTATCTTTCATCCTTCATCTTTCATCTTTTCCTGAGGTATAATCCCGCCCGCTTGAAACAAATCTAATACCGCTTCCTCTCCCTCTCCTCGCGTAGCGCCCTGCAAAGGGCGTAATCGGGAGAGGGTTGGGGTGAGGGCAAAAAAGGAACCGCAGCAATGATTGATGTCAACGAACTTCGCAAGGGCGTGACCTTCGAAATGGACGGCTCGCTCTACAAAGTGCTGGACTACAGCCACAACAAGACCGGACGCGGCAACGCCTCCATCCGCATCAAGGCGCGCAACCTGATGACGGGCGCGAACATCGAGCGCACTTTCAGCAGTGGACAGAGCGTGCAGGATGTGCGCCTCGACTTCCATAACGTTTCATATTTGTATACGGACGGCGAGCTGTACCATTTCATGGACAACGAAACCTTCGACCAGCCCGCGCTGGAAAAAGATATGCTTGGCGAGACGGCCCTGTATCTCATGGCAGGCATGGAAGCCAAATTAACCTTTTACAACGATAAACCGCTTGATATTGAACTGCCCACCTCGGTGGATATGGAAGTGATCGAGGCAGAGATGGCGATCCGCGGCGACACCGCCACGGGCGTGACCAAAAAGGTCAAGACCGAGACCGGGCTGACGGTGCAAGTTCCCAACTTCGTCAGCGTGGGCGACAAGATACGCGTGGACACGCGCACGGGTGGATACCTTACGCGCGTGTAAGCGACGTAGGTACACAGGTAAACACGTACACAGGTAGACAGGGCTTTGTCGCCGCGAAACTATCTGACTACGAAACTACGAAACTACCAAACTACCTAACTCGTATGAAAACTCCCTTCGGCACGGAATGTGAATATTTCTACGGCGATTACCTGCGCGGACGAAACCGCGAGGAGTGCCGCCTGCTGGAAGCCGCGGGGCTTGTGTGGGATTCGTCGCTATGCCGCGGCTGTCCCGTGCCGGGCATTCGCCGCGCCAATGCCTGTCAGTTCATGCGCCTGAGGCCGCGCATCGTGCGTCCCATGCTGGATTTCTTTCGCAAGCAGGTACAGGTCACGGCATATTGCGACAAGAGCGGGGGAATTGTCCCGGAACCGCACATCGGGTGCGGACAGTGCTATCCGCTCCCGGAAGTGTTCGAGGCAAAGAAATAGCCTGCTCGAACGACTGAAGTCGTCACTACATGGGCTGCCACGTAGTGACGAGTTTATTCGTCCGGCAGCGCGGCTTTGACGCGCGCCAATTCCGCGGACGGGAAGGGCGTTTCCTTCGCCGCCTTGCGGAGAAAGTCCTTCAATTTTTTGATTTGCATCGTTGGCAGGGGCGCGTCCTCGGCGTTGATTTCCACCCGCTCATCCAGAAAAACGAGGGCGGCGTGAATGGATGGAATTTCCTGCCCCTCGTCGAATTTTTTCTTGAGGAATTTTTCCAGTGCCGCGGCCTGGCTGCCGGCTTCGAGGTCGGGGCGGCCAATGGATTCCTGCCCAAAGATTCGCAGGTAACTTTGCGCGAAACCGCCGCCGCCGATGTGCCAGCGGTTTTTCTTGTAGGTCACGGCGCCGCGCATGTGGTAGGGGAGTACCAGCCAAACGCCTGCCGGACCGACGATGAGATGGGGTACAGGAGAAGAGTAATGGTAGAGCGTGGAGTCGCCGGGCAGGCCTTTGAGAGCCTTGTCAATGGCCTCGTCGGGACGGCGTCCCCAGCGCGTGCCGAAATACATGCTCACTTGCGAGAGGACGATCCCGAGGAACAGGATGCCCCATAGGATGAAGGTGTTGGCCTGGGTGAGGAATGTAGGATCTTTCGTGAATTGCCATACGAAAATGAGCGTGCTGGCAACCAGGAGTATGCCGGCCAGGGAGGTGTATTGCCCAATCTTGGCATTGCGCTTGATGAGTTTTTCGTTTTTGATGATTTTCATGAGGTCCTTGAATACGCGAGTGCGTCGCACCTTGCCCGTAGGGAAATCCTACCCGATGAGGTGCGACGCACCCTCGCCTATTTCAAACTTTCTTCAATCGCGGATTTGATGGCGGCCAGCACGTTGGCTTCCACCGCATTCTTCGCCACACGGACGGCGCTTTTAATGGCGAGCGCGTCCGAGCGGCCATGTCCGATGAAGACCAGCCCGTTGACGCCGAGCAGGACAGCCGCGCCCTGGTCGCTGGGATCGAGCAGTTTCTTGATCTTGCCAAGCGCAGGCTTGACCAGCAGTCCACCCAACATTGTCAGCGGACCGCCGCCTTTGATGGCCTCCTTGATCTTGTCCACGATCAACTTGGCGACCGCCTCGGCGGTCTTGAGCATGACGTTGCCCACGAAGCCGTCCGTCACGGCCACGTCCACTTTGCCGCCGATGACTTCCTTGCCCTCCACG
>Ga0210020_1002530_pt1 | contig 14709 bp, 14 predicted proteins | sample CryGeymeta201514_FD_183980 | JGI IMG/M metagenome (GOLD analysis project Ga0210020, IMG submission 183980) | Groundwater microbial communities from Crystal Geyser aquifers in Utah, USA - Crystal Geyser metaG 2015-14 (SPAdes) (version 2) | ecosystem: Environmental > Aquatic > Deep subsurface >... | reverse complement strand
CCGTCGCCACCATCCGTCCGGAGACCATCCTGGGCGATACCGCCGTGGCTGTCCATCCCGAAGACGAGCGTTACAAGAGGTATATCGGTCGCAAAGTGCTCGTGCCGATGCTGGGACGCGAGATCCCGGTCATTGCCGACGAGTACGTCTCGCGCGAGTTCGGCACGGGCGCGCTCAAGGTGACGCCCGGACACGATCCCAACGACTACGCCATTGCCCAGCGCCACAACCTGCCGGTGCTTTCGATGCTCGACGGCGAAGCGCGCGTGACCGCAGCCGGCGGCCCGTATGCGGGTCTGGACCGGTTCGTCTGTCGCGAAAAACTATGGGACGATATGAAAGCCGCCGGCCTGGTCATCAAGGAAGAACCCTACCACACCACCATCCCGCGCTCCCAGCGCGGCGGCGAGATCGTCGAGCCGATGATCTCCACGCAGTGGTTCGTCAAGATCCAGCCGCTGGCCGAAGCCGCGCTCGAGGCGGTGAAAGACGGGCGCATCCGCATCGTTCCGGAGCGCTTCGAGAAGGTCTACTACAACTGGCTCGAAAACATCCAGGATTGGTGCATCTCCCGCCAACTGTGGTGGGGACACCGCATCCCGGTCTGGTACTGCGCCGATTGCGGCCAGCAGACCTGCACCCGTCAAGACCCGACCGCGTGCGCTCATTGCGGCAGCCAGAACATCCAACAGGACCCGGACGTGCTGGATACCTGGTTTTCGTCCGGCCTGTGGCCGTTCTCGACCCTCGGCTGGCCCGATGAAACCCCCGACCTGAACTATTTCTACCCGACCACGATCATGGAGACCGGCTACGACATCCTGTTCTTCTGGGTGGCGCGCATGATCATGATGGGGCTGGAGTTCACCGGCGAAGTGCCTTTCCACACTGTGTATCTGCACGGCCTGATCCGCGACGAATTTGGGGTGAAGATGAGCAAGAGCAAGGGGAACGCAGTTGACCCCGTGCCGGTCATGGACGATTACGGCACCGACGCCCTGCGCTTCACCCTGCTGGTCGGCTCCTCGCCCGGCAACGACATGAACTTGAGCCTTAAGAAGGTGGAGGCGAACCGCAATTTTGCCAATAAGATTTGGAATGCAGGCAGGTTTGTGGTAAACGCAGTGTCAAGTGTCACGTCTCAGGTGTCAGGCACTGATGACCGACCACTGAAAACTGATCACTGGACTTTGGCCGATTCGTGGATATGGGCTCGGCTGCAAGCCCTCGTCCGTGACGTGGAGCGGCTGTTCCAATCCTACCAGTACGGCGAGGCCGGGCGGCAGGTCTACGAGTTCTTCTGGAGCGATTTTGCCGACTGGTACGTGGAAGTGGCGAAATTGCAAATGCAGAGAGTAGAGAATAGAGAACAGACCGTAGTCACGCTCGCGCGCGTGCTGGATATTTGTTTGCGCCTGCTGCATCCCTTCACGCCCTTCGTCACCGAAGAACTGTGGGGCCACTTGAAACAGGCTGTTCGTCACTCGTCACTCGTCACTCGTTACTCGGACTGGCCCGAGGCGCTCATCGTCGCCCCCTGGCCGGAGCCGCGTTCCGTCGAAGGCTGGGAAGAGTCCAAACTGGCTGACTTCGCCCTCCTGCAGGAGATCATCCGCTCCATCCGCAACCTGCGCGCCGAGAAGAAGGTCAGCCCGGCGAGGCGCATCGCGGCGACGATTGTCGGCGGCGCAAAGACGGCTCTGCTGGAGGAGCAGGCCAGCGTCATTGCTGCCCTGGCCGGACTCGACTATTCTCTACTCTCTATTCTCGATTCTCTAAAGGCGAAGCCTGAAGGTGCGATTGCTCTCGTCGTCGGTGCGATAGAAATCTATCTCCCTATGGCCGGTCTGGTAGATATGGACGAGCAGCGCATGCGCCTGGAAAAAGAGTTGGCCGATACTCAGGCGCAGATTGACCGCCTGGAAAAACTGCTGGCGAGCGATTTCGCCAGCAAGGCCCCGGCCCAGGTTGTTCAAAAGGAGCGCGACAAGCTGGCCGCGTATAAGGAAACCGGCGGGAAGTTGAAGGCGCAGATAAAGTAGGGCGGGATTCGAATCCCGCCTATGAGCCGTAAGGATTCTGGCGACGGACCACTAAAAATCCATTCATCCCATCCCCATACCCGCGCCGCCCATCTCGCCTTCCCCTAGATCGGGGATTTCCTTCTCGATCTCTTCCGGGCTTTGACCCTTCTCCAATCTATCCACCACCTCGTCGAATTCGGGGGGCATCTCCTCGCCCAGCTCGCGTCCCATCTTGCGCATCATGCGGCCCATCGCCTGCGGATCATTCTCCAGCCCCGCCAGTGCGGAGGGATCAGAGAAGTCGCCCGCCAGATCGTCCATGCGGCTCTCCTCGGATTTCGCCACGCGGACACGGGGAACGCGCCGGCGGACGTTTTCGCTCCGGCAGTGGGAACAGGCTACGGGTCGCGCGCCGTATTCGCTGTAGGTCATGAACACGTCAAAGCGTTGTCGGCAGTCCAGGCAGATGTAATCGTAAAGTGGCATGTCCCAATTCTAACGCGATTGTTTCGATTTTTCCACCTCGGTTGCCCTTCTCGTTTCGGGTACAATTGAGCCATGACTTCCGACCCTGATTTCAATCTATACCATCCCCAGCCGCTGCTGATCGTAATCTCCGGGCCATCCGGCGTGGGCAAGGACACCGTGCTGCAACGCATGAAGGAGCGCGATCTGCCCTTCCACTTTGTCGTCACGGCCACCACCCGCCCGAAGCGCGAGAACGAGGTGCACGGCAAGGACTACTTCTTCGTCTCGAAAGACGAGTTCGCCCGCATGATCGAAGCGGACGAACTGATTGAGTACGCCATCGTTTACGGTGACTACAAGGGTCCTCCCAAGGAGCAGGTGCGCCAGGCTCTGGCCAGCGGCAAAGACGTGGTCATGCGCCTCGACGTGCAAGGCGCGGCCACCATCCGCAAGCTGGCGCCGGAGGCCTTGCTCATTTTCCTGACCACCGCGAGCGAGGAGGAAATGGTCAACCGGCTCAAGGCGCGCAAGTCTGAGAACACCGAGGGGTTGGCGCTGCGCATCGCCACTGCCCGCCAGGAACTCAAGCGCATCGCTGAATTCGATTACGTGCTCCTCAACTCGGACTTCCACCTGGATGAGACGGTGGATACGCTGGTCGCCATCATCCAGGCCGAGCATCACCGCGTCAAGCCGCGCAAGGTGAGTTTGTAAAAGACTTTAACACGAAGGACACGAAGGGCACGAAATTTAAAGGTTTTCACAAAGGAGAATTGTGAGCCAATATCCAACACCCGAATCATATTCGCAACCACCGCGACCGCCGGTTGTGCGCGTCAGCACGCCCAACGTCAAGCCGTACGCGACCTACACCCTGATCGGCATGACCGTTCTTATCTACCTGCTGCAATTGCTCGGACAGCAGTTCAACTTCGACATCGTGACCTCCCTCGGCATCAAGTATGGTCCCTCCATCCGCGCCGGAGAAGTCTGGCGACTGGTGACGCCGGTCTTCTTGCACGGTTCGATCCTGCACATCGGTTTCAACATGTACGCCTTGTTCATCTTCGGGCGGGGCATCGAAGCGCGCTTCGGACATTTGCGTTTTCTTATGCTCTATTTCCTGAGCGCATTCGCCGGGAATGTGCTCTCGTTCGTGCTTACGCCGGCTGCTTCCCTGGGCGCTTCTACCGCGGTCTTCGGCCTCTTGGCTGCGGAAGGTGTTTTCCTATTCCAGAATCGCGAGCTGTTGCGTGAACAGTTCAGACGCGCCATAATAAATATTTTCTACATGGCGGCCATCAACCTGTTCTTCGGCTTCACCATGCCCGGTATTGACAACTGGGGGCATATCGGCGGAATGCTCGGGGGGATGCTCTTCACCTGGTTCGGTGGGCCGCGCTGGAAGGTGGAGGGACTTTATCCATCCGTACAGGTTGTGGACGAACGCGAGGGTCACGGCCTGCTGGCCGGGACGACCGCCGTGCTGCTGTTCTTCATCCCCCTGGCGGCTATAGGCTGGATCTGGCCGGTGGGGAAGTAAGGATTTCCTTTCTTGAAAAAAGACTCCTCCAACAGAAAACGCCTGCTACAGAGAGTACTCTTAGCGGGCATTGTTCTCGTTTTGCTGATCGCGCTCGCCTATGCCTTTCGATCTCAAATCCTGACGGGCATGGCAGACCTTCTCGTGGTCAACGATCCCCTCCAACCGGCAGATATGATCTTCGTGTTGAACGGGGATTACAACACGCGCCCGTTCCGGGCCAGCGAACTATACGAGCAGGGACTTGCCCCGGTCATTGTCATCGCCAAAGCCGAGATGCTCCCCGCCGAGAAGCTTGGGCTGGCGCCCAACGACACGGATGTTTCCATCAACGTGATGAAGAAGCTTGGCGTGCCGCCAGAAAAGATCGTCGTTCTCCCCGTTGAGGGAGGCACAACCAGCACTTTCGACGAGGCGATTGCGCTGCGCCAATATATCGAATCCCACAACATTCGTAGCCTCATCCTGCTAACCTCTGCTTTCCATACCCGGCGCGCAAAGTGGATCTTCGACAGGGAGCTTGCCGGGCTGCCGGTCAGGACCGAGGTCGCGGCTGTGCCGCATTACGGGTTCGACGAGAGCAACTGGTGGCAAAGCGAGGATGGACTGATCACGCTGAATAACGAAACCATAAAGTTGGCATATTACTTTCTAAAGTACCGGTGACTGTGACAGGCTGGAAAGGAAAAGCGTGAAACCAAAAATCCCCTCACCGCCTGACAATATGAACATTGACGAAGGCGAAGAGATCGCCGGGATGTGGGTGACGCCGCACATCCCGCAAATTGGCATCTACAAACTGCTTGCCAAAAAGAAAAAGGATGGGACAGTACGCTTTTTTATCCAATCGCCTCTTTCAACTTCCTCGCCAGTTCGCCAAAATGCGCCGTGTAGCGTATCTCCTCCGGGCGCGGACGAGGCAGATCCACCTTCAAATCCAACTTGATACTGCCGGGCCGCTGCGTCAGCACCAGCACGCGGTCGGCCAGAAAGAGCGCCTCACTGATGGAGTGCGTGACCATCAACACGGTCTTTTGGCGCGCCTGCCAGATGCGCGAAAGCTCAGTCCACATGCGTTCGCGCGTCAGGGCGTCCAGCGAGCCGAAAGGCTCATCCAGCAGGAGAATATCCGGGTCGTGGATCAGGGCACGCGCAATGGCAACTCTCTGAGCCATGCCGCCCGAAAGGTCGCGCGGCCAGGTGGACTCGAAGCCCTGCAAGCCGACCAGGTCAACCAGTTCCTGGGCTTTGGCCCGCGCCTGGCTGCCGTTCACGCCTTCCAGTTCGAGCGGTAGGGTGATGTTTTCGAGCACCGTCCGCCAGGGCATCAGGTTGGACTGCTGAAAGACCATGCCAATCTTGGGTTGCTGGCCGCCGGCGATGGTTGCCGACGGCGCAACCACATTGGTTGCCGATTGCGCAACCACTTTGGTTGCCGACGGCGCAACCATATAGGAGAACGTGCCAGAAGTCGGCGCGAGCAGCCCGGCCAGGATGCGCAGCAAGGTGCTCTTGCCGCTCCCGGATGGCCCCAACACGCAGACGAATTCCTGCGGGCGGATGTCAAATGAGACATTGCCCAGCGCGTGCAGTCCGCCGTTGCTATCGGGGAAGGTCACGCTCAGGTCGCGAACGACAAGGAGAGGGTCGAGAGAAGATGCGGGCATATCGTTCTTTACGTTTTACGCATCACGTTTCACGTAATCCGTAAAACGTAAATCGTAATTTCATGGAAGAAAATCGTTCGTGAACGCCTTCGATAAATCCAAGGTTGTCGAGATCAGTCCCATGTCCAGCAGCACCGCTTGCATGTTCTCCCAAGCCTGCGGATCCGAGTGACCGGGCCGGTCGGCTTTCCATAAATCAATCGAAGTCGCCAGCACCTGTTTCTGCACTGTCGTGTCGGCCTGCGCCAGGTTCTCGACGTACTTCTCACTGATCGTGTAAGCCTTGTCGGGGTCCGCGATAGTATCGGAGATGCCGTGCAGGATAGCGCCCACCATGCGCCGCACCAAGTCGGGGTTTTCGGCGATGGTATTCTCATTGCTGATCAAGCCATTGGAGGCCAACTGGACATAATCGGCGACGCGCAGCTCGGTCAGCTCGTAGCCCTGGGCGCGCAGTTGTACCGGCTCGTTGGTGGTATAGACCGAGACCACCTGATCGCGGCCGGTCGCCAGCGCCTCCACCTGGGTGTAACCGATGGAATCGAGCGTCACGTCGGACTCGCTCAACCCGGCGGCGTGGAGCAGGGCGCGCAGGCCAATGTAATTAGCGCCATACAACCCTGGCAGACCGATAGTCTTGCCGCGCAAATCCAGCGGCGTACGGATGCCTTGCCCCGACTTGGCGACAACCGAGACCGGGTACTGCTGGTACCAGGCCATGACATAGACGACTGGCAGCCCCTGGGCGCGCGCCGGCAGGACCTGTTCGCCGGAGACAACCGCGAACTTTAGCTCGTCCGCCCCGACCAGCGCCGCCGCCTGATTCTCGTCCATGTAGGCGAACTCAACCTCCAGGCCTGCATCCGCAAAATAGCCTTTCTCCACCGCCACGTACAGTGGAGCAAACTGGATGTTGGGAATATAGCCCAGTGACAGGCGGAGGTGGGTCAGGCTGGTGGTTGACTTGCTGCCGCAGGCTGTGAGGAGAAGTAGAACAAAAAATGTGAAACGTGAAACGTAAACTCTGAAATGTATGGTTCTGCTCATGTGTACTCCTTGTTTGGGTAACGTGCTAACCTGAAAACGATTCCTGCCAGATGAGAAAACGATTCTCCAGGAATGAAACAAGACTATACAGCGCCAACGCCAGGGCGATCAGGGTGAAGACGGCCACGAAGACCAGGGTGGTATCGTACTGGCCGCGCCCGACGTTGACCAGGAAGCCCAGGCCATGGTTCGCGCCGACCAGCTCGCCCACCACCGCCCCGATGACCGAGAGCGTGGCGCCAATGCGCAATCCGCCCAGCAGGATAGGCAGCGCGGCGGGAAGTTCCAGATGGCGCAGGGTCTGCCAGCGCGTGGCGCGCAGCGAGCCTATCAGGTCGTGCAGGGATCTCGGCACGGCCCGCACGCCGACCACCGTATTGACCAGCACCGGGAAGAAGACGATCAGCGCGCAGATCAGCACCTTGGAGAACATGCCCGGCCCGAACCAGATGACCATCAGCGGCGCAATGGCGACGATGGGGATGGCCTGCGTGGCGACCAAATAGGGGGACAGGAGGCGCTCGAAGAGCCGCGACTTGGCCAGTAAGTATCCCAGCGCGCTGGCAAAGACCGTCCCGGCCAGCAGGCCAAGCAAGACCTCCTCCAACGTCACGGCGGTGTTCAGGAGCAGGCTGCCGTCTGCGAGGGCGCGCAGGAAACGGGTCCAGACCTGGCCCGGCGAGGGCAGGATGAAAGCCGGTAAGCCCGAGGTCTGGCTGACGACCCACCAGGCAACCAGGGCGAAGGCCAATGAGAAGACCACGCTCCAATAGCTGCGGCGGCGCGGAATGTGGGAGGGTTTGCGGAGGAGGTTCGAGTCCATAGTTTCAGGCTCCAGGCGGCGTCCACGCCGCCGAGGCTTGCCCTGAGCCTGTCGAAGGGACGGCGGCTGGAGCGCATCCTGGGGAAAAACAACTGCCCCACAGGGAAGACCCTTCACTTCGTTCAGGGCAGGCCTGCGGGGCAAGGGGAACACGGCCGGCGCGGATCCTATCTGCCAGAAAATGCCCCGAAAACGGAATCGTTTTCGGGGCAAGCATAGCAAACTGGACCCGGCTTGGGTCAGCGCGTACCTTCTTCTATCCGGACTGTAACCGTCGGCCCCGGAATTGCGCCGGGTCATGCTGCTGGTCACCCTGAGATTCTTCGCTCCTTACAGTCGCTCAGAATGACACTTAGCTCGTGGGCTATACCACCGATCGGGAATTTCACCCTGCCCCGAAGGTTTGGATATTCGATTGTCGAGATTATACTGCGAAATTCATGCCTTGACGATGCACTCTACCGGGCAAACGGAGACGCATTGGGGCGAGTCGTGGTGACCGACGCATTCCACGCAGGTTTCGGCGTTGATCACGTAAAGGACGCCGTCGCCTTCGCTGATTGACTCGGTCGGGCACTCCGGCAGACACGCCCCACATGCGATGCACTCTTCGGTGATTTTCATTGCCATAGGTTATTTCTCCTGAATTCGATAGAAGTTGTGTTGCGTGCTTAAATTACTTTATTGGCGGCTCGGTGTCAAATGACAAACGTCTTGGGTTTGGCTGATTTTGTCATCCTTCTTTTGTTTCCAGCCTAAATCCCCTACAACCTCAACCGGTACTCCCGGTATCTCCGGTACACATATGCCCCCAGCCGCGTCGCCAGTTTGTTGGTCTGTGGGTTGAACTCGTTGGTCAGCGAGGCGTCCACCCAGGTATAGCCCTTGCGGATGAGCGCCTTGCCCATCTCGAGAAACATGACCACTTCCAACCCGTAGCCCCAATACTGCGGGTCAATTGCCAGAATTTTGAACGAGGCGCTGCGCACCCTTCGGCGGGCCAGCGCAAAACGGACGTAATCCCACGGCTGCTGCAGGCCGTTGGCGTACTTTAACGCCTCGGTGATATTGGGCAGCCCCAACCCAAAGCCGACCGTCTTCCCGTCCACTTCGGCGATGAAAACCAGCTCCGGGTCAATCACGGACCTCAATCCTGCTGCCTGCGCCCGGAACTCGGCCAGCTCGATGGGCGAATACTCCGGCAGCACCGCCAGCGACTTGTTGTAAACCGCGTGGAGCTTATCCACCTCGATGTCCCAATCCTTCATCTTCGGCGTGCGGATGACAGTCTTGCCGTGCCGTTCCAGGGCGCGTTGGGCAATTTTGTGAATGATCTGCGGCCCGTTGTTCACGTCGAAGTTGATGGTCGCCAGGTCATAGCGGTAAGCCAGGTCCTCGAAGAGTTTCTCGAAACCATAGCGGACGGCGTACTCCGGGTAATACGGCGGATTGTGCCCCATCATGATGGACGGCATGTACTGGCAGCCTTCCACCAGAAACCCCGGATCGCCGTTGGGTGCGAAGCTATACGGCCCCTGTAGTTCGGTCAGGCCGCGCCAGCGCGTCCACTCACAGGCGTGATCCCACATGGCTTTCGCCACATCGTAACGCTCAGGCAGCACTTCGAAGAAACCGAAGATGCCCGCCTTCCAGCCCATGGCCTGGTTGCGCGAGGCATCCACCGCCGTGCCGATCGTCCCGACCACGTTCTCGCCTTCCTTCGCCAGCCAGAACTCGCCCTCGCCGTAAGTGAAGAAGGCTGGCTTGTGATCGAGATATTCCTTGCGCTGCGGCCAGAGGTGCGGTACCCAGTTTGGGTCGTCGCGGTAGACGCGGAAGGCGAACTTGTAGAAGGCGCGCTTATCGGCCTCGGTCTGGACGGGAAGGATGGTCAGAGTCATGGCGTTGTTCCATTCGAGGTGGGTAATTGTAGCCAGTCGAACGATGCACTTTTCAACCATCACTCGTTACTTATCACGCATTACTCGTCACTTATATTTTGGTTCTCTGGGAATCGCCGTGATAGATCACCGCATATGCTGGTAGGCGTAGGACAAATTGGCAATTTGTCCCACATTTGCTGCTGCATCACAGCAAATCCTAATGAGACTATATTTTATACAGCTCACCGTACTTGCTGTGCAAGTATTGGATGTACGGCGCAATCGAGATCGGGCCGCCGGTGACGCGCTGAACCAACTCCTCCGCCGTGTACTTGCGCCCGTGCCTGTAGATATTCTCGATCAACCAGCGATGCAGGGTATCGAATTTACCCTGCCGCATATCGTCCGGGATCTCAGGGTGCGCTTCGAGCGCCGCGGCGTAGAACTGCGCGCCCAGGACATTGCCCAACGTGTAGCCCTGGAACACGCCGCCGATGAGGCCTGCAAACCAATGCACATCTTGCAGGACGCCGTCGCGGTCATCCGGGGCGCGGAGGCCGAAATCGGCCTGGAAGTGTTCGTGCCAGGCTTCGGGAAGGTCCTTGACGGCCAGCTTGCCCTCCAACATTTCCAGCTCGAAGTCGAAGCGCAGCATGACGTGCAGGTTGTAGGTCACCTCGTCGGCATCCGTGCGGATGAGCGAACGCTCGACCTTGTTGACGGCGCGGTGGAAGGTCTCCAGGGAGACATCCTCGAGCTGTTCGGGAAAAGTCTTTTGCAACTCAGGATAGAAATACTCCCAAAAGCCGCGACTGCGCCCGACCACGTTCTCCCACAGGCGGGATTGCGACTCGTGGACGCCGGCCGAGGCGCCGCCAGCCAGCGGCGTTCCCTCGTAAGCCTTATCTACGCCCTGTTCGTACATGGCGTGACCGGCCTCGTGAATGGCGCTGAACAGGCAATCCCCCAGCCAATTTTCTTGGACGCGGGTCGTAATGCGTACGTCACCGATGGAGAATCCGGTGGTGAAAGGGTGGTGGGTCTTGTCCATACGGCCACGGGTGTAATCATAGCCTAAGCGCTTGATTGTCAACTCGGAAAAAGCAAATTGCCCCGCTTCGGGATAGTTCCTCTTCAGGCAGGAATCATCCGCTGGGGCCTGCGCGGTGATGGCCTGGACGATGGGAACCGTCTTCTCGCGCAGCTCGGCGAACAGGGCGCGCACCGAGGCGGCTTTCATGCCGTAATCGGCGAAGTCAATCAACGGGTCGGCGATGTGCTCGTAACCGGGGAAGAAGTTCGCCATTTCTCGGCTCAAGTCGAGCGTCTTTTCGAGCAGCGGGCGGAGGCGGGCGAAATCGTTCGCCGGACGCGCTTCGGTCCAGGCCTGGTAGGACTCGGAACTGTGGGCAGAAAAACGCCCGACGAACTCAGGCGGGATCTTGATGGCGCGTTCGTAATCGCGGCGCGTCACCCGGATCAGGCTGGCGTCGTCTGAATCGTAGGGCAGGCTTTCCTCGTAGGGTTGCAGGTCGTCCAGCAGCTTGCCGACCGCCAGGTCAATGAATTTTTCCTGCGCGAGCTTTGCCAGCGTGGCCATCTGGCGGCCGCGCGCTTCCGCGCCGCCGGACGGCATGTAGGTGGCTTGATCCCAGCCTAACACAGCGGCAGCATTATTCAGGTCCGAGATCTCGATCAAGCGGGTTTTGAGTGCGGTGAGTTCGGTTTCCATTTCGAGCATAAGAATCTCCTTGTCGCAAAGTTTGTGGGATCAATCGAAGATAGGGGGATGGGAGAAATGTATTTTTTTTGGGGCCGTTGCCGGTGGACAGGAAACAGTTAGCAGTAATCAGTAACCAGTGAAAGAAAAACGCGTGGGCGGCGAGACTCACGCGTTTTATCCTTCTACGCTGCTGTTGATGTGGCGGGCACGCGTGGTTGAATCGTTCCCAGGATGGGCGACTCGCCCTGTTGCGCGAAATACAAATCCCAGCGCAGTTGCAGGTTCATCCAAAAATCAGGTGAGGTACCGAAGTATTTTGCCAGGCGTAATGCGGTACTGGTCGTGACGCCCCGCCGTCCATTGACCAGATCGTTGACGCGCTGATAAGGCACGTGGATGGCAGCCGCCAGTTCGCGCTGGGTGATGCCCATCGGTACGAGAAACTCTTCCAGCAGCATTTCGCCGGGGTGAGTGGGGGCGCGAGAGGTGGGGACGCGAATCATATTTTTACTCCTAGTGGTAATCCACAATTTCTACCTGGTCGGGGCCTTGCTCAGTCCACACAAAACAGATGCGGAACTGGTCATTGATGCGGATGCTATGTTGGCCTTTGCGGTCGCCAGACAAGGCTTCGAGCCGGTTGCCGGGCGGGATGCGTAACTCTTGTAGGGATGTGACCGAATCAACCTGATCAAGTTTGCGGGCCGCGATTCTCCACAGATTTTCGGGACAAGTCCTTCGCGCGGCAGTGCTGTTGACGCCGTTGAAAATGTCTTCCGTGCCAGCATTTCCGAAGGACTGTATCATGGATATATGATAACACGGAATTCGTGCTACAGCAAGAAAATAAAAACGCACAAGCAGCGAGGCTCACACGTTTTGTAATTTTTCCAGGATCACTACCCTTAATCGTTCTTGCACTACCTCCCACTTCCGCCCCGCGTCCACCACCACCCACCTTCCCGGCTCCTGCTTCGCCATTTCCAAATACCCCGCCCGCACGCGCTGATGGAATTCCAAATCATAGGCATCCAGCCGGTTCCATTCCGCGTTTTTTGTTTTTCGCTTTAGTCCCACTTCCACGTCCACATCCAGCAAAATCGTCAAATCGGGGACAAGCCCACCCGTGGCGTAGCGGATGAGGGCACGCACCTCCTCCAGGTTTTGTTGGTGGCCGTAACCCTGGTAAGCGATGGTGGAATCGGCATAACGGTCGCAAAGCACAATGTAGCCCTCGGCCAGTTTCGGGCGGATGACCTGCTCCACGATCTGCGCCCGTGCCGCCTGGTAGAGCAGCGTCTCGGCGCGCGGGTGCATCTCGGTATTCTTCAAGTCGTGGATGACGGCGCGGATCTGCTCGCTGATGGACGTGCCGCCCGGCTCGCGCGCCGTGTGGACGCGGTAGCCCTGTCCCGCCAGCCATTCGGCCAGGGGTTTCATGTGCGAGGTCTTGCCGGAGCCTTCGGGACCTTCGAGGGTGATGAACATGGGGGGGGTAGATAGACAGGTATACAAGTAAACATGTAAACAAGTAGAGGGATGTGTCTACTTGTCTACTTGTCTACTTGTCTACTTGTCTGCTTGTCTACTTGTCTACTTGTCTACTTGTCTACTTGTCTACTTGTCTACTTGTGTACTTCTTTACTCTCTGAATATCCTCACATGCCTGCGCGGCTCTTTCCCATACGAATGCGAGACCAACTCCGCCTGGCGCGCCATCTCGTGTTGGAGGCGACGCGCGGTGGCCGGGCCGGCGGGCAGATCCACCCAGCGCTCGCCATTCAGCACGGCGGCGATGGCAGCCTGGGTTTGCTGCGCCACGCTCTCCATCTCGCCCGGCAGGGGCTGCACTTCCGAGAGGTTGAACAGGTCGCTCAAGAACTGCTCTACCTGGCTGACCGTGTTCGCCCGCAGAACGTAGATTGGCATGCCGCGATGCTCGGCATCCATCACCGTTTGCTGGCGGTCGCGATAGTATGAGCGCAGCGTCACCAGCACGTTCGCCTCGCCCACGTCTCTCGCCACCACCGCCGGCACTCCCAACCGCTTGGCAGCCTGCATTAGCCGGTTACGGGCCACGCCGTAAGGGTAGACGCGCACCGGCTGCAAGGGCGTGCGCGCAGATGCGGGATAAGGGGTGGACACAGGCTCCGATACGGTGGACAGGTACGAGGCGTCGCCCTGAGCTGGTAGGTTGAGCTTGTCGAAGCCCTGCCTGTCCCCGGCAGGGGATCGAAGGGTCCGGCGCGGCCCTTTCCCGTTCTCGATGCGGAACTCGGATTCAGGTCTGGACCCGGGGACGGGCGCGGCTTTCTCGATCTGGATCCTGCCCTCGGCATCCCGCGTGCGGATTTCCGGCGGGAGGGGATAGCCGCGCAGCAGAGCGTCCACCGACTCGGCGATGTCCATGTGGACGGCCAGCCGGTCGCGCTGCTGGATCTCGACCAGCACGTCGAAGGTGGGCGGGGCGCGCCGTTCGAGGACGGTCTTCTGCGTGCCGCGCCGACGCGCTTCTTCATCGGAGAGGGTGACGGCCTCGATGCCGCCGACCAGGTCGGAGAGGGTCGGGTTGAGCAGCAGGTTGTCGAGGGTGTTGCCGTGCGCTGTGCCGATGAGTTGCACGCCGCGCTCGGCGATGGTGCGGGCAGCGGCGGCTTCCAACTCACGGCCGATCTCGTCAATGACGATGACTTCGGGATTGTGGTTCTCGACCGCCTCGATCATCACCTCGTGTTGGAGCATGGGTTCGCGCACCTGCATCCGGCGCGCCTTGCCCACGGCGGGGTGCGGTACGTCGCCGTCGCCGCCGATCTCGTTGGAGGTGTCCACAACGATGACGCGCTTGTTCTCGGCCAGGATGCGGGCAGCCTCGCGCAGCAGGGTGGTTTTACCCACGCCCGGGCGGCCGAGGATGAGCAGCGACTTGCCCGACTCGACGATATCCTGGATGATGTCCACCGTGCCGTAGACGGCGCGCCCGACGCGCAGCGTCAGACCGACGATGTGGCCGCGCCGGTTGCGGATGGCGGAGATGCGGTGCAGGGTGCGTTCGAGGCCGGCGCGGTTGTCGGCGTCGAACTCGCCGGTGCGCTCGTCCACGTAGTCAATCTCGGCGCGGGTCACTTCCTTGTCGCTCAGCACGACTTCGCGGTCAACGAAGCGCGCCGTGGGGACGCGCCCAAGATCAAGGATGATCTCGAGCAGATCGTCGTAGTTATTGGCTTTATGGACGGCCGCGACGATGGCTTCGGGGAGAACGTTGAGCAGGGCGTCGAGGTCGTCGGTGATTTTTAACTGGGTCATAATTTATAAACTGATAGTAGAACTCTGATACGGCACAGAGAAAATTCATTCAAGATGTTCCACATCCGCTAAATCTTGGTGTCTTCCGGCGGCTATTTTATTGCGTTTCAAGCTTTCCCGGTCAATGAAGTTGACCAGAAGACCGTTTACATCTGCCTGGACACGCGCCGCGTAGCAGGTCTCAAAATCTACCCCAGTGGCGGTTGTAATCACGTCAATTCGATTGGG
>Ga0210020_1002525_pt1 | contig 14721 bp, 10 predicted proteins | sample CryGeymeta201514_FD_183980 | JGI IMG/M metagenome (GOLD analysis project Ga0210020, IMG submission 183980) | Groundwater microbial communities from Crystal Geyser aquifers in Utah, USA - Crystal Geyser metaG 2015-14 (SPAdes) (version 2) | ecosystem: Environmental > Aquatic > Deep subsurface >... | reverse complement strand
CGACCCTCCCCCGCGCGGGGGGAGGGAAATCCTCGACCTCGCAAAGTGCAGAGCCGGAGGAGGATTTTCATTAGCGGGGGCGACAAAATATTTCTGTCATGAGCGCTTACCTGCAAATTCATCATCAGTGAAAGCTACCTGTTTGATTTATTCCAAGGAGATATTTACTCATTGTTTAGATTTGGTTTTTCATTAATTTCTTCATTAACTTTAGCCACGTCTGGTAGCTGAAAATTTCCTTCTCGAGCGATTGTCTCCCCGCGATTTACATGCTGGCTTATCCCTGAAAGGGAGATACCCAGCTTTCTCGAAAGGTCAGCCATGCTCATTCCCATCTCGCGGACCGCCCAGTAGCATAGAAGGCTGCGGGCTTTTACGCGCGGCCTCTCTTTGCTGGGTTTGAGTATCTGCCACTCATGCATTTTTGTAATTGCTGAGACCCTTGCTGCAAGCCCCTCAAAATCAAGCCCTCCTGCCCTGAGGCTGTGTTTCCTGTCAAGCTTCTCCTCACAACTCTTCAAGACCTCGGTTACAAATGAGGTGTCTCCAAGTATCCGCTCATCGGATTTCTGCAAGTTGCCGGAGTCACGGGTCTTTCTGGCCTCAGACCATCCGCCCAGGCTCCTCACAAGTCCGCCGCCCATCAGCTCAGGCCTTCTCCCTTTCCTGATACCGGCCTGCATGAACCGCTTCAGTCTCCGCCTGGCATCTGAAATACTGTCGGAGTAAAATCCGAGGACCCAGTCTGTATCCTGCCAAGGCCTCTCGGCCACGCCCATGAGCGCGCTATGACCGCAGTAAAGATATTGCTCCAGTCCGGGCATACTGCTTACGATCCCCGCCCTCAGAGGATTGAGATGAATATAGCGCACTAGTTCAAGAAGATACGCATCCTCCTGGCAGAGTATGGACTTGTAGCGGTTCTGGAAGAGATGCCCGTGGCGGCTGTGCCTGCGGTTAAAAGACACGGAATAGCCGGTGAGCAGCCGGCGCATCACGGTTGAGAGAGGCTCTTTTCCGCTCTTAAGGAGCAGATGAAAGTGATTAGGGATGAGCGTCCAGGCATAGCATCGGGTGCCTGTTTCAGATAGGACAGTCTCTAGGCGGCTTAAGAAATCATCACGGTCGCCATCGCCTCGATAGATTTCGGAGCCTTCGATTCCCCGTCCCATCACGTGATGAAGCGCGCCAGGGGCGTCTATCCTGGATTTTCTCGGCATTTTTAACCTGATACCATAATTCTATAAGGTTGTAAATGAAAAAAGTGTAAATGTAAAGGGCGTCCCCCTACTTGAAAATACGCTGGCGCCTGAAGAACGCGATGCCAAGCAACCCGAAGCCCAAAAGAAGCATGGTTGAGGGTTCAGGAATTGATACCGATTTCATGGTCCACGCGGAAAGGTGGGAAATCGCCGGCTGCTGTTCACTTTTATTTCCATTGCCCCCGCCAGCAGTCGGCCATTCGGTGCTCCAGGTACCCGACGAAACGGACGGATCGACCCACCATACGGTGAAATTGTTCGCTCCCTTGACAGTGAAAAAGTCAATGGGGTCAGTAGTTAACCATGTGCCGGACTTCAGGTCCGTGGCATAGGTGAGCGATAGATTTTCAGTTGCCTTCGCAGGATAATCAACCTTTGCGTAAAAGCTGATATCAACCGGCTTGGACCCAGCGAAATAGGATGAATTATTTATCGTATTTACCACTTTATCGTATTTATCATTTCCTTCACCTAAGCCAAGATAGATAATTGAAGCAGAGGAAATCATAGGTAGCAGTATTATCCCGATAATTACTACAATTGGAGTGATCTTTTTCATTGCCATAAGCCTTTCCAAAATAGTTATAATCTGCCTCTTCTATATGTCACCAACCCACATGCCCTGGAGGGGCACAAAGAAGTATGAAAATGCCCCTTCTGATTCCGGACGCCATCCCGAATCCAGGTCCTCATCCCGGCGAAGGCCGTAACAAGGACTGGATAGCGGCCTACGACGCTATCAGTATTTATTTACCGTGAAAATACACCCCCCACCCCGACCCTCCCCCGCGCGGGGGGAGGGAAATCCTCGACCTCGCAAAGTGTAAAGCCGCAGGAGGATTTTCATTAGCGGGGGCGACAAAATATTTCTGTCATGAGCGTTTACATGTACGCCTCATTCCTCGGGCAGCTTGCATCGGGCGTTTTTCCTCAGCCTGTAAGCATCGGTTTTTCATCACGTTGCTAGAGGGCTGAATACTGAACAGCCGGCTCTTTTTCCGACCGTTCCTCTATCAATCCAATATGATAGGCCTTGAGATCCATAGCATTGAACCGCGATATCACCTCAGAGAGGTCTTTATCTCTGACGACGATTATAAGGCCAAGGCCGTTATTAAAGGTACGTAGCATCTCCTCATCCGAGATATTTCCTCCATCCCGCAGCATTGCAAAGACGGCGGGAGGGGTCCAGCTCTTCAGATTTATGACTGCCTTACATCTCTTGGGCAGGATTCGCGGAATATTGTCGGTGAAACCGCCTCCGGTTATATGGGATATACCGAATATCTTAAAGGCCCTCCTGACGGCCGTGACCGCCTTTACATATATCCTGGTGGGCTCCAGAAGTTCTTCTCCGAGAGTTCTGCCTAATTCGGGCACAAAATCCTTGATGGAAAGCTTCATTTCATCAAAAAATACCTTTCGCACGAGGGAATAGCCGTTACTGTGGAGTCCGCTGGATGCTATTCCTATGAGCTGGTGTCCCACTGCGATTTCCGAGCCGTCAAGAAGTTCGGAGTTGTCGGCCAATCCCACCACGAAACCGGCAAGGTCATATTCTCCTTCGGAGTACATCCCCGGCATCTCGGCCGTCTCTCCGCCGATAAGAGAGCATCCGGCATCAAGACAGCCGTCGGCAATTCCTTTAAGGATATCCTTAGCCCTTTCAAGATTAAGTTTTCCCATGGCCAGGTAATCCAGAAAAAAAAGGGGAGAAGCACCCTGCACAACAATATCGTTTACGCACATTGCCACAAGATCAATGCCAACGGTATCGTGCTTATCCATCATGAAGGCGACCTTAAGCTTTGTGCCTACACCGTCGGTTGAAGCTATAAGTACCGGTTTTTTCATCTGTTGAACATTCAGGGAAAAAAGCCCTGCAAAACCCCCTATGTCCGTCATGACTCCAGGTTTGAAAGTCCGACTGACTATAGGCTTTATCATGTCAACAAACTTGTTGCCTGCGTCAATATCAACCCCTGCCTCCGCGTATCTTCCCTTCATAAATAACAAACCCTCTTGGATGGATGAAAAAATCTAATGTCGTATAATTCTGTATATAAATGGAAAGTCATAGCGGCGAAGGCTGTCCCGTACCTACATGCTGGAGCCGCTATCCGGTCTTTGTTCCGGCTTACGCCGGAGTGAAGACATGGATTCCGGATCGAGTAGGCTTTGGACATGCTGCATTTTTATGCCTTGCTGTTCCCCATTCGGGCATGACCGTTCATAATGATAATATTAACCGCCAAGATTCCTTGTCAATTCTTTTCTCTTGTCCGGGTAAACCCGATTCTGATAGTTACCCACTTATGTACACGATCCGATATCCCCACCTGAGAAAAGTGCCGGAACTTAATGCCCCTCTTGTATCTTTAAAGGGAATAGGGCCGAAGAGATTCGCCGAGATGGCGCAATGCGGCATTACAACCATTTTGGATATCATGCTTTATCTGCCCTTCAAATACCGGGACAAGAGCAGATTTATCTCTATCAAGGACACCGTAAGTGGAGCTGAAGCGCTGCTGCGGGGAAAGATAGTAAGTTGGGCTGAGGAGATCAGAAGGGCAAGTGGAAAGAGGCTTTTCAAGGTCACAATTGATGATGGGACAGGTGAGGTTGACCTTGTCTGGTTTAATTATAAGAGGGCTTATTTGCTGGGTCTTATCAGAAAGGGGCTGTTTATAATGGCCTTTGGAAAAGTCCAGCCCGGTATGGGGCTTATGGAGATGATTCATCCGGATGTATCCGGACCTATGGAAGCAATGCCCGAGAGAGGCGAAGGCATAGTTCCTGTTTACAGATCAACCGGGGTAATAACGGGCCGTTTGATAGGCAGCTGGATAAAGGAGGCCTTCGCGCGCTGGGGCACCACTATTACCGATTTTCTGCCTGAGCGCTTTCTCTTACGGCTTGGGCTGCCCGGGCTTTCGGATTCCCTTAAGGGAGTGCATTTCCCTGATGGAAGAAGATATTCATTTGATGACTTCCGCAAGTTTTCAACGCCATTCCACCGGAGGCTTATGTTCGATGGCTTCTTTTCGGTAATGCTGCCCATTTCAGCGGCGAAAAACATTAGCCTCGCCGCCCCAATGATGGAAGCTCCAAAAGATCTAAAGGAGCGCCTTGAATCCGCGCTGGGCTTTTCCCTTACGGCAGATCAGGCGAGAAGCCTTGAGGCGGTGTCCGCTGATGTGAGAAGCGGCCACGCCATGAGAAGGCTCCTCGAAGGGGATGTAGGATGCGGGAAGACCGCAGTGGCGGCAGGGGCTGCCCTTATTGCCATAATGAACGGTTGGCAGGCGGCAATTATGGTCCCGACTCAGATCCTGGCAAGACAGCACCATGAGTTCTTTCTTTCGCTGTCGCCCATCCTGGGATTCAGGCCGTGTCTTTTTCTTGGAAGGGGAGGGGCTTCGGAGAGAAGGGAGCTGGAGCGATCAATTGAATGCGGCGAATCCAACCTGATAATAGGAACTCATTCCCTGATAAACGAGGGGCTGATATTCAGACGCCTGGGCCTTATCGTCTTCGATGAACAGCATAGATTCGGGGTGGGACAGCGCCTCGCCCTTTCTTCAAAAGGTGAAAACCCGCATATTTTAATAATGACGGCAACCCCCATTCCCAGGAGTCTTGCCCTGACACTTTACGCGGAGGAGGACATCTCGGTCATCAGGGAATTGCCTGCCGAAAGAAAAAAGGTCATCACCTTGCTTGCTGGGCCTGATAGAAAGCAGGAGGTATTTGTCTCTCTGAAGAAGGCCCTGGAACGAGGAGAGCGCGGGATGGTGATATGCCCCGTGATTGAGGAGACTGAAGAGCAGGATCTCAAAGGGGTAATTGAGATGGCGGAAAGACTTGAGAGGCTTTTCCCGGCGCCGGTCAGGGTGGGCTTTATTCATGGACGTTTGAGCGCCAAGGAAAAGGACGAGGTGATGGAGAGATTCCGCAGGGGAGATATCCATCTTCTTGTTGGTACTACGGTGCTGGAGGTAGGCATCCATGTCCCGCAGGCGACGGTCATGATTGTTGAGCACCCGGAGAGATTCGGCCTGGCCCAGCTTCATCAGTTGAGAGGGAGGGTGGGAAGATCGGGGATGAAATCCGTATGCTACCTTATGGTAAAGGAAGGACTCGGTGAAACAGCTCTAATGAGGCTGAAGGCGCTGGCGGAATGTACGGACGGATTTGAGATTTCCTTAAAGGATTTGGAGTTTCGCGGCCACGGGGAACTCGCCGGGTTAAGACAGTCAGGTGCAGGCGATATCGCGCTGGAATACATGCTCAGAGAGCCTTTGCTTCTGAAGACCGCTAAAGCACTGGCTCGGGAGATAATAACAGATGATCCTCTGCTCGAAAGAGGTGAGCATATTTTTCTGCGGGAAATTGCCGGTGGCCCGGGCAAATAGCGATTGCCTTTTAGCCGGGTCGGTCATAAAATAATTAACTTACGGCATTTCAGGCCATCCTCTTTCAACGCCGCATTTTGAAAGCAGTGGGGCCTGATTTTTGCTGTAGTTAGTGTCCATCCGGAAATGGCTATTTTCACCGATTTCGGCGTTGGGCTCAAATTTTAATCCTCGAAATACGTCTATGTATTCCTGTGGTTAAAATTATCACCCGCCTTGAACTCGACGAATCTATCTCATTTCCGGATGGACACTAGTTAGTGTTTCTAAAAAGAGGAGGTTTTTTTCTATGCACGAGTTTCAAAGGATGACGAGGCTGCCGCCTTATGTCTTTGCAACGGTAAACAAGATAAAAATGGAGGCGAGACGGCGGGGGGAGGATGTTATAGACCTGGGCATGGGAAACCCTGATCTGCCTACACCGAAGCACATTGTAGATAAGCTTATTGAAGCTGCCAAGAAAGCCCCTAACCATAGATATTCAGCCTCCATGGGTATAACCAAACTTCGAAACGCCATCTGTGGTTGGTATAAAAGGCGCTTCGACGTGGAACTAAATCCCGATGAAGAGGCCATAGTGACCATGGGCGCCAAGGAAGGGGTGGCCCACCTGGTGCTCGCTACCATAAGCCCGGGGGACGTTGCCTTTGCTCCAAGCCCGACATATCCGATACATCCCTATTCGGTAATAATATCCGGGGGGGATTTGAGAAGCATACCCATAGGGCCAGGCAGGGATTTTTTTGAGGATCTGCTCACTGCGACTAAGCAGACGTGGCCCAAGCCAAGGATGCTCATAATATCTTATCCGCATAATCCCACCACAGAGGTGGTGGACAGGGCCTTTTTTGAAAAGATTGTGGCCTTCTGCAGGGAGCACAAAATGATGGTGATCCACGACTTTGCTTACGCGGATCTGGTCTTTGACGGGTACAAGCCTCCAAGCCTTCTTCAGATACCGGGGGCAAAGGATGTAGGAGTGGAACTATTCAGCCTCTCAAAGAGCTATTCCATGGCCGGGTGGCGGGTAGGATTCTGCGTGGGAAACCGTGAAATGGTATCGGCCCTTAAGAGGATAAAAAGCTATCTCGACTACGGAGTCTTTCAGCCGATCCAGATAGCCTCCATCATCGCCCTTAACGGTCCCTATGACTGTGTTGAAAAGATTGTTGATACTTACAGAGAGAGAAGAGACGTCCTTGTGGACGGCTTAAACCGTATAGGATGGACCACCGATAAGCCCAAGGGCACCATGTTCGTGTGGTCAAAGATTCCAGAGCAATATCTCAAGATGGGATCTGTGGCTTTCTCCACCATGCTTGTTGAAAGGGCTAAGGTGGCTGTTTCGCCGGGTGCCGGTTTCGGCGACTACGGAGACGACTATGTGCGCTTTGCCCTCGTCGAAAATCCCCAGCGCATAAGGCAGGCCCTTAAGGGCATAAGGCAGGTCCTTTAAGGAGGTTTCATGGCCGAGATAAATGTCGGAATCATAGGCTTTGGCACTGTGGGTGCCGGAACATTCGAGGCTTTAAAGACCAACAGGGAAATCATATCCGCAAGAGTAGGTGCGGATGTGGTGGTAAAGAGGATAGCCGATCTGGACGTGAAGACGGACAGGGGCGTGCCGGTTGATCCTGGAGTTCTTACGACGGATGCGATGGAGATCATCGAGGACAGCTCCATTGACATAGTCGTAGAACTCATAGGCGGCCTTACGAAGGCAAAGGAATTAATACTGCTTGCCCTGGAGAGGGGAAAACACGTTGTCACCGCTAACAAGGCACTGCTTGCCGAATACGGAAAAGAGATATATGCAGCAGCGGATCGGGTCGGAGTAAACCTCGCATTTGAGGCAAGCGTGGGCGGGGGCATTCCTATCATAGGGGCGCTCAGAAGGGGTCTTGCTGCAAACAGAATCAAGACCATAATGGGCATACTAAACGGAACCTCCAACTATATCCTGACGCGCATGACCAGAGAGGGACTTCCTTATGCGGATGTGGTTTCCGATGCGGTGCGGCTGGGTTACGCAGAGGATCCTCCGACCCTGGATGTAGAAGGGATTGACGCGGCCCATAAGCTTGCGGTTTTGATCTCCATAGTGTTCGGTTCTCCTTTCTCATTTTCCGAGATTTACAGGGAGGGAATCTCAAGGCTTACCCCTGATGATATCCGGTATGCGGCCGACTTCGGATACGGAGTGAAACTCCTTGCGGTCGCAAGGGATACGGAAGAAGGTCTTGAGGCAAGAGTTCATCCTGCCATGGTGCCTAAGAACCACATAATGGCAAATGTAAACGATGTCTTTAACGCGATATATATCGAGGGAGATTTTGTGGGGCCGAATCTCTTTTACGGCCTTGGGGCCGGCCGAAGGCCTACCGGGAGCGCCGTGGTATCGGATATTATAGAGATAGCAAGGCAGATCCGCTGCGGAGCGGGAAGACTCATGCCGCCCCTCGCCCATGTTCACGCTCCTGGAGGTGCATTAAAGCTGAGGCCCATTGATCAGCTAAGGACGGAATATTATTTCAGGGTCTCTGCGGTGGATCGCCCTGGAGTTCTGTCCAAGATCGCCGGAGTTCTGGGTGATCATGAAATCAGCATATCTTCCGTGATACAGAAGGGTAGAGACCTCAGGGGCTTTGTCCCGATAGTGATGGTAACCCATGAGGCGCTGGAGATGAATGTCCGCAAGGCTATGGCCGTGCTTGACGCAATGGATGTCCTGACCGACAAGATAGTCATGGTAAGGGTTGAGAGGGGATAGTCCGGCAGGGAGAATGGTTTTTATGGGTAAGTATATATTTATGGTCGGAGACGGAATGGCTGATTATCCGCTTTCAGAGCTTGGAGGCAAGACCCCTCTTGAGGCAGCCGAGACCCCAAACATGGATAGAATAGCCTCTTGCAGGATCGGGCTTGTAAAGACAATACCGGATGGTATGCAGCCTGGAAGCGATGTGGCCAACCTTTCACTTCTTGGTTACAACCCGGGCCGGTGCGTGACCGGGCGGGGACCGCTGGAGGCGGCAAGCCTGGGTGTAAAGCTCGGCCCGGATGATGTAGCCTTCCGGATGAACCTTGTAAGCCTTGATTTTAAGGGGCCGGATGAAATAGTGATGTTAAGCCACAGCTCCGGGGATATCTCCACTCCCGAAGGGGGAGAGCTGGTGGGGGAACTTTCGCGCCGCATCCGGAGGCCGGGTATAAGCATGTATCCGGGGGTCGCTTACAGGCATCTGCTTGTTTGGAACAAAGGGCCTGCCGACAATGGGACGGTACCTCCTCATGACGTCCTGGGAAATAACATGGCAGAATATCTTGATCCCAAAAGGGAGGACCCTGTAACCGCATTTATGAGGGCATCCTGGGAGATACTCAAGGACCATCCGGTGAACAAAAAGAGGAGGGCCCTGGGGCTTAAGGAGGCCAATTCCGCATGGCTCTGGGGCCAGGGAAAGGCCCCGAAGATGCAGTCTTTTGCCGAGATGTTCGCTCTTACAGGCGCGGTCATATCAGCGGTTGATCTTCTTAAGGGTATCGGGGCCTATGCCGGTTTTGAGCCGATCAATGTAGAAGGGGCCACTGGATACCTCGATACCAACTATCGTGGGAAGGGTGAGGCGGCCTGTGAGGCTATCAGGAGAAAGGATTTTGTATTTCTCCATGTGGAGGCGCCTGATGAGGCCTCCCACAGCGGAAACTGGCGAGAGAAGATCCGCGCCATCGAGAACTTTGACAGAATGGTTGTGGGCACCGTGCTTGAGGGTATCAAGGACATGCCAGGCTGCCGAGTGATGGTAGTAAGCGACCATCTCACTCCCATTGTAAAGAAGACACATTCGCCTGAACCCACACCCTTTGCCTGGGCCGAGGTTGAAGAGATCCGATCAAGTTCCGGCGGGGCGGGTTTTAACGAGGGGTCGGCTTTAAAGTCCGGCCTTTTTTTCGATGATCCTCAGAAGTTCATCGGTTTCTTTCTTGGCCGGAGGCGGTAGCGGGGGCTGGATTGCTTGACATAGGGTTTTTTTTCGCCTACCTTGCCCATGCCGGTCTGAGTAGAGCCCGGATCAAAGGGCCGGGCTCCCGGTTACGGCGGGTCGGGTCATTGGCCTGATGTCGAAAAAAATCTAATCTAAAAGGAGAAGGCGGAATGAAGATACTGCTTTTTGGCCCGAACGGGAGCGGTAAGGGCACCCAGGGAGCAATTGTCAAGGATAAGTTTAATATCCCCCACATAGAGACAGGGGTCATATTCAGGGAAAATATCTCCAAGGGAACAAAGCTTGGAAAGGAAGCAAAGGGCTATATTGACAGAGGCGAACTCGTGCCGGACTCCATAACCATCCCCATGATCCTCGATCGCCTCAAAGCGGATGACTGTAAGAAGGGATGGCTGCTTGACGGGTTCCCAAGAAATCTGACCCAGGCTCAGGAACTCGACAAGGCCCTGAAGAAGGAAAAGATGTCCTTGGATTATGTCATAGAGATTATCCTTCCCAGAGAGATAGCCAAGAACCGGATCATGGGAAGGCGGCTTTGCGTCAACGACAACAACCACCCCAACAACATATTTATTGATGCGATTAAGCCTGACGGCGATAAGTGCCGTGTGTGCGGCGGATCGCTCAAGACCAGAGGCGACGACCAGGACGAGAAGGCTATTGATCAGAGACACAGCATCTATTACGACACCGGCAAAGGCACTATGGCAGGATGCAATTATTTTAAGCAATTATCCAAAAAAGCCGGCGGTTTGCCTAAGGTGCTGGAGATAGATGGAAGACCCGGAGTAAAAGAGGTGGCGGCAGACCTGACTGCAAAGCTGAAAGGCTGATTTCTCAGGGTGCCCGTAAAGGGCACCCTTGTTCCACAATCCTTCCATTATCCTTCAAACCACTCCACGGGTTCAGACCACGGATTTCTGAAAAAATTGATGCCGATATTAGTGCCTTATTCCCAAGCTTTCTATCACAAAAAACAAGAAACCTTGGCATCCTTTATCTGCAATTTTAACCTTCCGTCATTCCGGCACGTTTTTGGCCGGAATCCAGAAATACGGCGGAGTGGATTCCGGCTTAGGGCATGCCGGAATGACGAGACTGTACGCCGGGATGCGGGTTGCGGGCATAGCCCGCCTTAGTAAATTGTATGAGTTCAAAAATCGGGGGTAGGTGCGGCTTCCGCCGCATCGGAACCGTGCGCCCTGCGCCTGAAGGCGCACCTACTGAAGCTGATCCCTGGTCTGCGCAAGGCCATCCCCCAATTATTGAGCTGATGCAGTAAATTCTTGAGGATTTGAACTAACACCCGCATTGTAACCACCCTATTTCATTTTATTTTTAGCCTATCTTCGTGTTCTGAAAATATTAGTTGACAAGCCCCATGTCTTGAGTTAAGTAGCAACTAGATAGTTAATAAGTTAAATATCAACTACCGAAATAAGATATTGATGGAGGTCAACCGTGGATGTTCGTCTAACTCTTTCCAAGATAGTCGGCGCAGATAACTTCATTGATGATCCCGAAATGCTGAGGGATTACGAAAGCGACTTAAGCCACGATCCCGCCGGCGCGGCCATGTGTGCGGTGAGGCCTGAAAGTTCCGAAGAGGTCTCGGCTGTAGTAACCTTCTGCAACAAGAACCTTATACCGCTTGTCCCTACCAGTTCAAAGGTTCATTTCTACGGCGCAGCCATCCCAGGGGAGGGGGGCGTCGTTATGGATATGACCCGGATGAACAGGATACTTGACGTTGACACGGAAAACCGTCGGGTCAGGTTTGAGGCCGGGGTCAACTGGGAGCAATTGAACAACGCCCTCAAGGAGCGCGGATACAGGGTAATTATGCCGCTGACACCACCGGCCGGAAGGTCGGTCCTGACGGATTTCCTGGAGAGGGAGGAACCTGTAAACCAGGTGTATGACTACGGAGAACCTCTGGAGGCGATGGAGGTCGTATGGCCTACCGGGGAGATATTTCGTCTGGGCTCTGCCAGTGTAGAGGGTTACCCTGACTCCCCTTCAAAGGGCGGGAATCCCTCCGGGCCGGGTCTTGATTTCTATCGCTTTTTCCAGTGCGCTCAAGGAACCATGGGCGTGGTTACATGGACAAACCTTAAGATGGAATCCATCCCCAGGATGGACAAAATCCTTTTTGCCCCGGCAGAAGACCTCCAGTATCTCAATGAGTTTCTCCATCGGATTATGCCGAGGCGCATAGGACAGGAGGTGCTAATACTCAACAGCGTTAATTTGGCCGCGCTCTTGTCTGAGAACGGGTACGCTGACTTTGAGAAATTAAGCACCTCCCTGCCTCCGTGGACTCTCATACTGGTTATAAGCGGCCTTCTGAGACGTCCCGAGGAAAAGATAGCCTATGAGGAGCATTTTCTTGCCGAGGTAATAAAAAATGAATTCTCCGGGATAAGACTTGTGGAAGGTCTTCCAGGCCTTCCGGGTTCCGGGCGAAGGGTTTTAGACCTCCTGAGGAATCCGTGGCCCTCTGATCGGCCTTACTGGAGACTTCAGGTAAAAGGTGCCTTCAAGAGCCTTTTTTTTCATTGCCGGCCGGCCGATGCTAAGCCTATGGTTGAGATGGTAAGGGAGAAGGCACTTTTAAAGGGAATAACCGCAGGTAATCTGGGGATATATATCCAGCCGATAGAACACAACCGTGCATGCAGGCCTGAGATAACATTTTTTTATGATCCCAAAGACGATGAAGAAAAGGAGCGCGTGAATGTTCTTTACAGGCAGAGTGCGGTTGAGCTTCTCAAGATGGGTGCTGTCTTTACAAGGCCGTACGGAGACCTGGCAGCCATTGTGTATGAAAAGGCCGCTTCTTATGCCGGACAGCTTAAGCGCATCAAGAAGCTCTTTGATCCTAACAACATCATGAATCCATCAAAACTTTGTTTCTAAGGGGGTCGAATATGGGCGATCAATTAGCCGTCCGCTATCATAAGCCTAACTCTGAGTTCAAATTGGACATATCCGATATCAACAACTTTGTCTATGACATGAGCCGCTGCATAAAGTGCAAGGGGTGCACTTGGGTGGATCACACATACATGCCCGGTCCTCCGTTTATAATGCGCTGCCCGAGTGCGGCCAGGTATGAATTTGATGCCTATGGTGCCTACGGCAAGATGCGCATCGGTCATGCGATGGCTGAGGGTGTCCTTCCCTGGAACGAAAAGGCCCTGGAGGTGATATACGCCTGCACGTTGTGCGGGGCCTGCGATGTCGGATGCAAAAGGAATCTTGATCTTGAAATCGAGCTGGCCCTCGAATCTCTAAGGGTGAAGGCGGTTAAGGACGGAGTGGGTCCTATGCCCGCGCACAAGAGGATAGCTCAAAATATAAAGGAAAAACATAACTTCTTCGGTTCGCATCCCGGAGAGCGGACAAGCTGGGTTTCTCCCGAGTTTGCTCCTTCCAAAAAGGCGGATATGCTGTATTTCGTGGGGTGCAACGCATCTTACGTAAATAAGGATATAGCTCGCTCAACCGCTAGGATCATTAAGAGCTGCGGGATGGATTTCATGCTTCTTCCGGATGAGTGGTGCTGCGGTAACACCCTGTTTTCGGTTGGTCTGATTGATGATGCGCGCAGCCTCGCGGCTAGAAACCTTGAGGAGGTGAGAAGGAGCGGAGCCAAGACCTTGCTCCTGAGCTGTGCCGAGGGTTACAGAATGTGGAAGGTGGACATACCAAAACTGCTTAATATCTCAACTGAAGATCTTGGCTTTAAAGTGGTTCATCTGGTTGAACTTGTTGATGAGAAGATAAAAAGCGGTGAACTGAAATTAAGAGGATCACTTCATGCGAGGGTTAGCTACCACGACGCCTGCAGTCTTGGCAGGCTGAGCGATCCATGGACACCCTATGAAGGGAAAAGGGGACGGATGGGCTGCGTTGAGCCTCGCCTGGAAAGGCGCAGGGGGTCAAAGGGAATCTACTCTCCCCCCCGTGACATCCTTCAAGCCATCCCGGGAGTCAGGTTGGTGGAAATGCCGAGAAAGCGCGAGAACGCCTTCTGCTGCGGAGCCGGCCGCGGCACAAAAGATGCCTTTCCTGATTTTGCCTCCTGGGCAGCCAAACACCGCATGGAGGAAGTAAGAGAGGTAGGTTCGGAGATACTGGTTACTTCATGCCCATGGTGCAGGGATAACTTTACAGACGCGGTTAAATCGGGCGGCGATAAGGTGGCGGTCAAGGATATCTCAGAGATAATCTGCGAAGCCATTTGAGTGAGGCAAAGAGGAGGAAGATAATGACCATATCCAGGGAAATATATAGAGTACTCGAATCAGTAGTGGACCAGGCTCACATCTCGGATGATCCGGTCATCTGCGAAGGCTATAGAAGCGGCCCTGGCGGATATGAAAGCGGGCTAGGCTATGAGCGGGTTATGACACGGGTGCCTGCCTGCGTAATCATGCCGAAGACAACAGAAGAGGTCTCCCACATAGTAAAGATATGTTACAGAAACGATATCCCCTATGTCCCATACAGTACCGGCTTCTATGGCCCCCGGTCCCATCCGCATGTAGAGGGAGCCCTCCTGATAGATCTTAAGCGAATGAACGATCTTATCCTGGACGAAAAGCATTTCTACGTTGAGGTAGGCCCCGGGATGATCTATTCGCCTATCCAGGAGGTGTGCATGAGACACGGCTCCTACGTGGTGATAGGGGGAGGCGGAGCCCAGGCATCGGCCATAGCAAATCTTATCGGAGACGGCTGGTCTCCCTTAAGTCACCGAATAGGACTGCCCCACAGGAGGATACTGGGTACCGAGCTTGTTCTTCCGGACGGAGAGATACTCAGGATGGGTTCCCTTGCAACCGGAGATGATCCATTTTGGGGGGAGGGGCCGGGTCCTGATCTGAGAGGGCTGTTGCGCGGTTACACGGGTCTCAGAGGATGCCTCGGGATCGTTACCCGTATGGCGATCAAGACACTTCCATTCCAGCCCGAATATCTTGAGCCTGAAGGGATCTCACCCAATACCGCCCTTTCCCTGCCGGAGAAAAG
>Ga0210020_1002512_pt1 | contig 14770 bp, 13 predicted proteins | sample CryGeymeta201514_FD_183980 | JGI IMG/M metagenome (GOLD analysis project Ga0210020, IMG submission 183980) | Groundwater microbial communities from Crystal Geyser aquifers in Utah, USA - Crystal Geyser metaG 2015-14 (SPAdes) (version 2) | ecosystem: Environmental > Aquatic > Deep subsurface >... | reverse complement strand
GTCAATGAACACAAGTGATTAAGTAATACCAGACTTCGTTCATTTTTAGCTCTTTGGATATACAAAAGAAACAATTTGTAGCCTACATTTTTTTCTATTTACCCTTTATTTGTATGGGAATTTTTCTATTTTTCCCTGCCATTTTTTACCCCCTATTTGTTTATGGATTGCTACTTGCGACGACGAGCAGCTTTGTACATCCGACGACGAGCAGCTATTTGAAGAATACGATGTTTCATGACTTTCTGTTCCTTCTTTGGTATTTACACGGGATTTGTGCCCGATGATTATAGATAATTTCTTTTTTTTGCAAATTATTTACATTATTTCCAATAAATATTTTGTAAATCGTCACCCATCCGTATAATGCCCATCTCTTCTTTCGGGGGGACATACGCCGAGGGATCAAACCCTTAGAGGAAAGTCCGGACACTACTGAGATACTATAGCAGATAACGTCTGCGGCTCCTGGATATATCTAAAACCAGGAGTACGGAAAGTACCACAGAGACAATACTATTCTGCTTCGGCAGAAGAAAGGTGAAAAGTCCGCTCCAAGCGGATATAATCATTCTCCGGAATGATTATGTGGCAAACCCTATAGAGTGCAAGAGGAATGGTACTCGGTTCATCTATGACGATCTCGGTCGATGGATAGAGTATACCTCGCTAGAGAGTACGGGCGACCGTACTACGAGATAGATGTATGTCGAGACACAGAATCCGGCTTACTACCTGAGAGAAGAGATTTAAGAAATTAAAACTATTCATTATGAATATTCTCCTTGTCTGAATCCAGGGTTCGGGAAAATGAACCCAAGCCCGTAAAATCGCTGCCGATTACGGATATAGCTTTTTTGAGATGGGGCAAAAGCTCCGGAATTTCTCCGAGCTTGACCATCCTCGTTCTAGTGAGGTAAAAGCTCATATGGAACAAGGAAAGCTCGTCTCCGATGATCTTATAACAGCAATGTTGGAACATTACCGTGATACGCACGGATCAGACAAAATCCTCTTTGATGGAATTCCACGATCGAGCGCACAAAAAGCTCTTTTTGATGCGGTTTTTCCGAACTACTTCGTGGTATTTTTGGATCTTAAACGAGAACAGGCTATCGATCGTCTCGCGGGACGAAAAATTGATCCTTCGACTGGTGAGAGTTTTCAGGCAGATTTTGCTGGATCATTCAGTCCGTTCACTGGACAGAAACTCATCAAACGACCCGATGATACACCGGAGGCGGTTGGAAAACGAATCGAGATTTTCTATGAAAACACCCTTCCTCTTTTGGCGCTCTGGGCACAAGAAGGAAAACGGGTATATACCATTGATGCATCGAGATATATTGAGACGGTGTATGAACAGATAAAAGTGGTACTCAGTGCCTATTAATTTCGTCTAATTCTTACTATTTTTTTATGAAAAATTGGCTTCGTTCCCAGAGTGTGCTTTTTTATGCAGTAGTATTGAGTGCTCTTATTGAAACATTTGAGATAATACGTGGAACCTGTAGTGTTTGGCAACAAGAATTTCTACTTCTTGCGATTATTGGAGTATTGAGTTTTTCTATTAGAAATAAAAAGATTTCCTATATTGCAACACTTGGACTTCTTTTTATTTATGCCGAAGAATTCTATGAGCAGTTCATAGAATTTGAAGTGTGTGGATTTGCAGCATCAGAACTCACTCGACTACTTATAGTTACACTTATTGCAGCTGTAGCTGTTACGACGATATCATATTGAAAATGATCTAAGAGTAATTAAAAAATATGTTCTTCTATCTCCATATCCCTTTCTGTCGCCAAAAGTGTTTGTATTGTAAATTTGCACTCACACCGAAATTTGACGAACTTAAAGTTCGTATATATATTGACGCTTTAAAGACGGAAATAGAAGAGTTTTTTGTCAAAAATCCAGAAGTTTCCATCGAGACTATTTACTTTGGCGGAGGAACACCCTCGGTTCTGACGAGCGGACAGATATCAGAAATCTTCGATATTTTCCGTAAACAAAAAGGTTTTTCGAGTATTTCCGAGATCACTCTGGAATCGAATCCTGAAGATATTACTCCCAAATATTTGGCAGAGATTTCTAAACTCTGAGTGAATCGTCTGAGTCTCGGAGTCCAGACATTGAACGACGAATCGCTCCGAATGGTTGGGCGAGCTGATTCGAACGAAAGTATTTTTCGAGCATTGGATATTCTTGCAAAAGGTCCGATTGAGAATATCTCTATCGATCTGATAGCAGGACTTCCTGGAACTGTTCCATGACAGATAACGGCAGATTTGGAACAGATTTTTTCTCATATAACTCCGAAGCACGTGAGTATCTATATGCTCGAAGACGAATCGTACCCAGAGGAATGGAAATCGCTATTGCCAAGCGAAGAAACAATTCGAGATGAATACCTGTCCGGAATGGAATGGTTACAATCTCGGGGGTTTCATCGGTACGAACTTTCCAATTTTGCTTTGCCAGATTTCGAATCGAAACATAATCAGTCCTATTGGAATCATTCGAATTACCGTGGTTTCGGGCTCGCTGCCGCGAGTTTCGTCGATACCAAGAGGTTTACTAATAGTTCCTCTTTTACTGGCTACTATTGAGGAGAAAGACAGGAAGAGGAAGTATTATCACCTGAATCGAGACGTATCGAACGGATTATGTTTGGATTCAGAACTTCCGGTGTAGCTTTGAATGAACTAGATAATATGAATACGGTTGAGAAATTCCAAAGGGAAGGATTGCTCGAAATACGGGAAAACAAAGTTTTTCTTACTTCGACTTGAATTTTTCTGATTGACCATATAATAGGCGAGTTGATTTAATATATCGGCCGGCGTAGCTCAGTTGGTAGAGCGCATCCTTGGTAAGGATGAGGTCGTGGGTTCGTGTCCCATCGTTGGCTCCAGTGAAATAAAGAAAATCCCCTACAAAAAGGGATTTTTTATTTTGTATGTTTTATTGAGTATAAAAACGGCTTAATAGACATTTATGGGGTGTTTTTTACTTGAGTTTATGGCATAATAAAGCGGTTTATCCGCTTTATTTTGTTTCTATGACTAAAATATGCCCGAAATGTAAGGTTTCTCACCTTAGAAAAAATGGGATAGATCGATGAGCTCAGAAGTATAGATGTATGGGGTGTGGATATATGTTTCGAGGGAAAAACAGATCTCGTAAATTAGATGTGAAAAATGAAGAATCATTTTATGAATATTCTGTTCGCAAGCAGACTCTTGCTGAATTATCAGAAGACAATAAAATGTCGATTCGTACGATTCATAGACGATTGACTACCCAATTTAAAAAAGAAATGGAACGAAATATGAAACTTCGTATTAATCCTCGTCTCTCTCATTATACATCCTCTGTCCTCATCCTCGACGCAACATTCTTTGGAAAGAAAGGTTCAGATACTCAGTGGTGAATACTCGTAGCTCAAGATGGAATCACCGGGGATATTCTCGCATCGAAACATATCTTTCAGGAAACATTGGAAGACTATCGAATACTTCTTCGGAGGATGAAGCAAGAAATGATATCCAAAGCCTCATTTTGCAGTGATTGACGGTCGTAATGGAGTGGAATGAATCATCTGTGATTTCTACGATATTCCCGTGCAAATCTGTCAGTCTCACAAGATTGCAACTATTGATAGATATCTTCTGAAACATCCGAGAATAGAATCATACAGAGAACTCAAAAGAATTGCTCATGATATGGTGAGAACCGACAAGACAACATTCATTTGGTGGCTGGAAGAATTCAAAAAGCAATACATCAAAGATTTTGAGATTAGAGAACTGGATACAAAAACACTTAAGTATCGTTATGTTCACCCCAGGCTTCTACTTGCTTACAGGTCGTTACTGAGAGATATTGACCGGTTATTTGTCTCTCTTCCTTTCATTCAGACAATCGGAAGGAATATCAATACGAGTAATCGAATTGAATGTGAGTTCTCTCATCTGAAACCGAAAGTAAAACTTCATCGATGACTCTCAAAAGAAAGAAGACTCAGTTTGGCACTGAGTCTTCTTTGGAGAGAATAATTTAATTCTACTCTTCGGGTTAAATCCCCGGGCTTCAGCCCGTAATAATCTATCGTTTTCCACCGTACTCGTAGGGCAGATTGGCGTAAAACCCCTGATTTCTGGACAAACGAAGCGTGAGCGAAGTGTATCCGGAAATGAGCGAGCGAATGCGAAGCGAGGCTTTAGCCCAGGGATATCGCCGGTCTGGGTGAGGAAAACTCCTTTAGTTCGAAAAACCTACCAACTTTTGTCTATTAAGCCTTAATTTATTTCATGTAACTTCCTAGAATCTCTCAAAAGCGAGTTTTTCAGAGATTCTTTTTTCGATAATTTTCTCTGCGACAATAAGTCCGTCAATCGCTGATGAAGTAATACCTCCGGCATATCCGGCATCTTCCCCGCTCGGGTAGATTCCTCAGATATTCGATTGCAGAGTTTCTTTGTCTCGGACGATTCGGAGAACTGCTGAACTTCGTGCCTCGATGGCAGTCAATATCGCATCATTTGAAGCGAATCCTTTTATCTTCCTATCGAGTTCGGGGAGTGCCTTGCGAAGAGCTTTGGTGATAAAATCTGGGAGACATTCATCCAGCGATGTCATAGTAATTCCTGGAAGATAGGTCGAACCAAGTTTCCCTATCCCTTTGGATGGTACTTTCCGAAGAAAATCCCCCACCAACTGAGCTGGCGCATGGTAATTACTCCCACCGAGTTTAAACGCTTTTTCTTCCCATTTCCGCTGGAACTCTATTCCCGCCAGAGGATGTGTCGATCCAAAATCTTCAGGAGTTACTCCAACGAGAAGAGCACTATTCGAAATACCACTATTCTGGAGATATTCACTCATACCATTGATACAGAGTCGTCCATCTTCACTCGAAGCCGCCACGACGTGCCCACCAGGGCACATACAGAAACTATATACGCTCCGTTCTTGTTCAGAGTGCGTCACCAGTTTGTAACTCGCTGTTCCGAGCTTCGGATCTATACAAGAGTCTCCGAATTGTGAGCGGTTTACCATACCAGCATCGTGCTCAATCCGGACCCCCATCGCAAATGCCTTTTGAGTCATCTCCAATCCTTTGTTGTAGATCATCTCATAGGTGTCGCGAGCCGAGTGTCCGACTGCGAGGACGAGTATATCGGTTTCGATTCGTTCACTCTTATTTACGATGATTGCAACAAGTTTATTATCCACGATTTCCAAATCTGTAAGGCACGTTTCGAATCGAACTTCCGTCCCGAGCGAGATTATCTTCTCTCGGAGTTTCTTCACGAGAATACGGAGTTTATCGGTCCCGACATGGGCTTTTGCGGTGTAGAGAATCTCTTCTGGAGCTCCCGCTTCCACGAGTTCCTCGAAGACGTATTTCGAGCGCGGATCGTTTATCATGGTATAAAGTTTTCCATCCGAGAATGTCCCAGCTCCTCATTCGCCGAATTGGATATTGGAACTCGTGTCGAGTTTCCCAGTTTTCATAAATGTCTCCACATCGCGGATGCGACTTTCCACATCCCGTCCTCGCTCGATGATAATCGGACGGAGTCCCGCTTTTGCGAGAGAAAGTCCCGCAAAAAGTCCCGCAGGTCCAGTTCCGACTACAACAGGTCTTTTTCTCCCGAAATCTTCTGGTGCTTTCTGAATATTGTAAACATATTCTTCCACCCATTTCGCCCGATGTTTGACCGGATTCGGTTTGAGAATATTCACATTTTTATCCAACAAATCCACATCCACGCTGTAGATAAAGAGAATATTCTGTTTATCCCGCGAATCGATGGATTTTTTTACAATCTTATACGAAATAATCCCCTCATTCGAAATGGAGAGGATTTTCGCTATCTTGTCAGCAAGTACGGATTCATTATCCGCAAGCGTGAGCTTGATTTCTTCGAGACGGAGGAGGTGGGACATTTTTTATAAAAAATTATTTTCTCAAGTTCATTCCTTCTCCTTCTAAATTATTTTGTTGAAGAATTTTATCATTATTTGGAATTTATATTCTTTTCGTTTTTCTTTTTTCCAAGAGGGGTTAGGGGTGAATTGGGGGAAGGGAAACACCTTATTCTTCTATCATTTTCTTAAATTCTTTTTGAAATTCTTCAACCTTTTCTTTGTTATCTTTTTTCCATCTATTAAATAATTTCGAATAACCTTTACCAAAAAATTTTGTAAATTTAGGATCTTTAAACCATCTTTTTATAACTCCTTTGTCATGATTTTCTGTTTGATAATTTACAAAACAGGTTTGTTTAGTAAAATTATTTTCTTCATCCCAAAACTCGTCTTCATCTGAAAGATTATATAAAAAATCATAAAAAATAGATTCTGGTCTATGATTTCCTGGTAAAATTATAGTTCGAAGAGGAAGTTTTGATGACTTATATTTCTCTCGACAATCACCATCTAATACAAAAAACATTTTTTTAAATATTGTGTGTTTTGATTCTGCCATTGAAGCAAGGGTCCCTTCGGGAAAAGGACCTTGAAGAATATTTATTTCATTTTTATATGAAGCTCCATTTAATAAATTTTTACACCATAATTCAGTCTCTTTATCCTCACATAAAATTTCTTTTTTTTCAATTCGGTCTTTTTGTCCTATCTGAACTCTAATTTTGTTTTTTAAAAAATCTATTTTTGGATTAATTTGATTTTTAATATTACCACTTTTTAATTCTAAAAAATTGATTTTTGTCTCATTTCCATTTTTCTCTGATAAATATTCTAAGATTTCTATTGAATGTGTTGTAAATATTACCTGAATATTATTATCTCTAGAAAATTTGTATAAATTCTCAATTAACTTTATTTGTGATCCAGAATAAAGGCTCGCATCAATTTCATCAATTAGCAATAAACCACCTTTAAAATTCTCTCCTTGTTCTTTTTTCAGTCTTCTAAATGAAAGTATTGAAGATATAATTTGTCCCATGTTATCTTGACCAGCAGAATTTCCCAAATGTCCATAATTTACTGTTTTCATTGCCAAAATATCTTTATTTGTTGACTTTATCCCCTCTGAAGTTATATCTCTCTCTAAGAGAATTAATATTTCTTTGGATAATTTTGAAAAAGAATCAATTTCTTCCTTTGTTAACTCAATATTTTTTTGAGAAATATTTTTTTCCGTAGCTAATGGAATTAGTCTTTTTAGACCTAAGTAAATAACAGGGAAATCTAACGCTCTTTGATCGCTCTCTTTTATATTTCTATCAAAGTCAACCTTATATCTTTCCGATCCACCTTCTGTTTCTTGAAGATATCTTGTTGTCATTTTTTTTACTTTTTCTTCAAGATCTACATCTTGATATATTAGAGAAATGATATATTTTTTAGAGTAATCATTTTCTTTACAAAAACGAAATATTTCAGAATATCGAGATTTAAATTCTCTTCCTGCTATTGTTTTTGTTTTTCCTTTAAAATTACAAGATTGAGCAATCCACCCTAATAATGAAGATTTTCCAGTACTATTCTGACCACAAATCACAGTTAAATTTTCCCCAAATTCAATAGTCTGGTTTTTTACATGACGAAAGTTTTCTACATAAAGCTTTAATAATTTCATAGCTCCATTATTAAAAAGTAACTAAATCCCTCTCCACTTCTTTTGAAACAAAAACTTTCTTTTCTTTCACAGGCTCTGACCTTTGTATTTGATGAAGTTTCAAGTACTGCGAAACATCTTTATAAATCACACTTGCTAAGTGTTTTGCAAACTCTACAGGCACGGCATTTCCGATCATCTTGTAGCCATCAGCGATACTTTTATACTTAAACAAGAAATCATCAGGGAAAGTTTGTATTCTAGCACATTCACGAACAGAGAGTCTTCTGTATAAATCTTCTTTTCCAGGGACGAAAATTCTTTTATTCTGTTCGACAAATTGCATTTTTGGAGCTTGTGGGTGGAGTGGAGCATGACGACCTCCTGCCTGAATAGTAAAACTTGGTTCATCCCAGCTTCTTACACGGTTTCTTGACATGTAAATAGTAGAAAATCCACCATTCATATATTCATGATTTGAGCATTGAAGATCACAAATATCATTTGCATAGTTTTTGTCCTTTGCAGGTTTTGCGAGTCTCAGATCCCAGATTGCATCTTTTATTGTTGGTCTTGGTACAATTTCTTTCGGAGGAATAAACATTTTCCCTATTTTTTTATGATACCCTACGATGATAACCCTTTGTCTATCTTGTGGAACGCCATAATTATTCGCATTCAAAAGAAAATAGGAAACATTATAATTCAAAGACTTAAATTCATTTAAGATATTTTGAAAAGCTTCCTCGTGTTTTGGGAGCAAGATACCAGAAACATTTTCTGCCAAGAAAAAGAGAGGCTCTTTTTCTTTTAAAATTCTAATATACTCAAAAAAAAGTTGTCCTCTTTTATCATTTATTCCCCTTCCTGCTCATGCTTCGCTCCAGCTTTGACACGGAGGACCTCCGATAATCCCCATACATTCTGGCACATCAGATGTAGGAACATTTACAATACTCCTTTTGTCGAGATGAGTATGGGGGAAATTATGTTCAAAAGTTTCCCAAATTGTGCTATCGTATTCATTTGCCCAAATAGTCTCAAAACCGGCTTTATGAAAACCAAGATCAAGACCACCGGCACCTGTAAATAGTGATATTATTTTCATAATTAATCTTTGCTAATATGTAAAGTATTTTTGAATAACTTTTTTGGAGATTTCAAAAGATTTATATCAAATTTTAGAGATGATTCTATTCTTGAACTTGCATTGTGTATCCTAAAAGACAGAGTCCAATCATTATTCATTGTTATTATGACAGTTGTATTACTATTTTCTTTAAAAGAAATATCAATTATTTCTGTTGGCAAAGGAACTTTTGGTGTTTTATATTTTGGCTCAATTTTATCAAAAGGTAAATTCAAAGTTCCATTTATATTATATGCTTGTATCTCTACTGTATTTTTACTTTTTATCACCTTGTAAAAGTCTTTGTTTCATATTAAATATGAAACAAGATTTGAGGGAATGTTATCATTATTTTCATTAAGGTTTCTTAGTTCTTTAATGAATGCTTCTAAAATTGGAAGATATACTGTAGTATGATAGTCTCCTAATTCACTCCATTTTTTTATCGCTTTACTCTCTTTTCTTAATTTTTCTAAACTTTGAAAAATAGGAGTAATTGTTTCGAAATATTCTTTTGAAACTTTTACACCTAACCATTTTTCACCGAAATCTATTAAATGTGATAAACGAGAATGTTTTACAGCATTATGATTATTTTTAGCTGAAACACCAATTTCCCATTTTTGTAATAATCTAATAGCGAGTACATCTCTAACATCACCAGATTTTCCATGATCATCAGACAATATCTCAAGTTGAAGAATATCTTTTATTCCAACATCATTTGATAATTTCGGTTCAATATCCATGAGAAAATTAACCGCAAAGCTAGCAGTAAGTAAATAATCACTTTGTTCTGTTTTGCTTGTATTTTCAAAACATCCTTGAGCAATATGAAATGAAGAATTTTTAATCACTTCAATATTTGTTTTATCTTTCAATTTTTCTTCAAATTGAGTAAGTAAAGCATATTCAAAAGCTTTACCAGTAGTCATTTGTTTAGAATTTGTAGTAACCATATTAATCATCTTTTATAAAATATAATTTTACATTTAAAATGTACTCATTTCGCTAGTTTTTTCCACTTTTAAATTAAATTCATTTTTTGCGGAAGTATGAACCATAAAATATCCGCTTATCCCCCTCATAAAAATAAAAGAATAAAAAGTCCATTCCTTTCTTAAACTCTTCTACAGCTTTCAGGAACTGTTCATAATTTTGTTCAATCCTCGAAGGATTTATAGTATAGCCTTGGGTGATATGTTCACGAAGCGTAGTGGTTGCCCATCGGCGGAATTTGGTTGCTGTCTTGGAATTCACACGATATCCAACCGAGAGAATAGCATCGAGATTATAATGCTGAGTTTCGTAATTCTTGCCATCACTGGCAGTTATCCGGAATTTCCGGATAACTCATTCTTGGCTTAATTCTCAGGTTTTGAAGATATTTTGTAAATGCTCATTTATTGTTCGAATATCCACATCGAAAAGCTCAGAGATTTGTTTCTGAGTCGCCCAGATAGTATCATCACCTAAATCTCATTGAAGTGCGATACTCCCGTTTTCTGTCTGATATACTACAAGTTTTTCTTTCATGGTCCTGAAAGTTACATATTACTTTCTGAGCTCAATTCCTTCTCCTTCCAATTTCTTGATTATTTTCTCTTGAATAGCAAGTGCCTCCTCGTCGGTAATAGTTTTCGTGAGATCTTGAATAAGGAACGAGAATGAGATGGACTTCTTCCCTTCTCCGATTTTTACGCTGTCACGGAATTCATCTACCACCGAGAAGTTTGAGAGGAGCGGACTTACACTGGCAATCTTCGCGATAACTGTACTCACAGGAGTTGTTTCAGAAAATACGAAGTTGAGTTCACGGGTGATTCCTGGGAATTTTCCGATTTCAGCAAACGTATGACTTGCAGTTGCAAAATAATGAGAGAGTTTCTGATAATCCACTTCAAAAAGAAGAACATTTGCATTTGAGAGACCGAAAGACTCAGCAACACCGGGATGAAGAGAACCAAAACTTATAATCGTTTCATTTTCTATAACATATCGTCCGGATTTATTCGGATGAAAAATCCCCCGGTCTGCGACCACCCCCTTTGTCAAGGGGGCAATAACACCTTGTTCTACGCTGAATCCCATTCCTGGAAGAATAGCACGGAGAAAACCGTCGAGAACAGTTCGAAGTGTTTTTATATCAGAACCCACTAGAACCCCAGTCAATGACTTTTTCTCGGTGAACTTATTCTCTCCGAGGCGCTCGAAAATTTTTCCGATTTCGAAGAAGGCGAAATCTTTTTGTTGTTTGAGATTCTCGGCAGTCGCTTCCAAAAGATTCGGAACCATAGAACGCCGCATCATCGTGTATTCTACATTGAATGCATTTTGAATATGCACAGCATTGCTATCGTCCGCATATCCGACGAGTGCATCTTTGTTCTGGTTAGAAAAAGAGTAATTATACGTTTCAAAGAATCTCTCTGCGGAAAAATACGCATTGATACTATTTCGAAGTTCGATAGATGTATTCTTTTCAGCGATGGAAAATGGTCCGGTAATCGGAGTATTTGGAACTTGTTCGTACCCATTGATTCGCCCGATTTCTTCAACCAAATCCTCTTTGATAGAAATATCCTTCGTAACTCGCCAACTCGGCACCTTCACAGAGAAACTCTGGAAAAACTCGTCCTTCGAGCTTAAATCTCCGCTTCCTCATTCATCGTACTGACTTCGTACGACTCATTCCGGTTCTCGATTTGCACTCGAATTACTTCCTTTTTGCACAGTTTCTAAGTTTGAGAAAGATACTTCAAATCCGAGTCGTGTCAGAATATCCTCTGCTCGTTCTTTTGATATCTTGAGTCCGAGTTTCTTCTCGACAAAAGCAAGATCAGTTGTTATAGAGATATCCCGAACCTTCGTGGTATCGAGGTAAGAAAAAGCTCCGGTACATGTTCCGTTCTTTCCAAGAAATTTCAATAGATCAAATACTCGAGGCAATGCGCGTCTCGCAAGGGTCGGATCGAGCGATTTCTCGAAACGCATCGAACTATCGGTTCGTATCGCGAGTCGCTGGGACGTGAGACGGATGGAAACCGGGTCAAAACACGCCGCTTCAAAGTACACGTTTTTTGTCGTTTCACTCACAGCCGAGCTCATTCCTCCGATAACTCCCGCAATAGCGAGAACTTTCTCGCCATCAGCGATAACAACATCTTTGGAAGTAAGCGTATATTCCTTGGAATCGAGAGCAATAATAATTTCACCATCTCGTGCCTGACGAACTGTCACATCTCCCACTACCTTATCCGCATCAAAAGCGTGCATCGGTTGTCCAAGTTCGGTCATAATAAAGTTCGTAATATCCACGAGGTCGTATTTCGGAGCGATTCCCGATTTTCTAAGCATTTGGTCGATTCCGAGCGGAGAAATCCCTGCTTGGATATTTTCAACGGAAATGAGTTCATACGAGAGAACATTCGGAGACTCGATCTGAACGGAAAGTTTTCCGGAAATTGTCGGAAGTTTCCCATTATACGGCGTAAATGGAAGTGAAAATATCGCACCAAATTCGCGAGCATTTCCCTCGGCACTGAACAAGTCTGGACGATTGGTGATGAATTTATTGTCGATTTCAAAAACAGTATCTTTCAAAGGAAAAGAATAGTTCGCTGTTCCGTTTCCCGGAATAGCCACTTCGAGAGCATAGAAAGGAGTTCCAAGTTTAGATTCTAAGAGTTCTTCGGAAAAATGTCTTTCAAGCTGCATGATACCATGAGCTCGTTCCTCCTGGAGTCCAAGTTCATCCTCACTACAGATCATCCCTTCACTCACTTCTCCGCGAATCTTGGAAGATTTGATTTCGAAATCCTGTTCCGCTCCGAGTTTCGCACCAACAAGTGCAACTGCGACGTATTTCGCGGTTCGGACATTTTCCGCTCCGCAGACGATACCCAGAGCTCCAAGCAGACCACAATCGAGTTCTACAAGGTTCAGGTGGTCACTATCCGGGTGAGGTCGAGTAGATATGACTTTCGCGATTACCACTTTATCTTCGAGTCCTATTTTCTCGATACCGTCGATTTCGGCCGTATGAATAGAATACAAATGAGCTAAAGGTTTTGCTCCTTGTTCAGAAAGAAGTGGGGAAATATTTGTATATTGGGATATCCAAGAAAGAGGGATTTTCATAGGGAAAATGAAGTTAAAATAGCAAAAAACAGTATTTTCCGAGGATTATACGGAAGATACTGTTTTTTTCAAAAAAGAATGGAAAAAACTTTAAGGCACTGAGTAGATTCCTCCACGGGAATAAAGTATTTTTTTATCGGGAGAAGTTATTGATGGGAAAATAATATCACAGCTTCGTATCTGTGCGACGAAATCGGATGAATACGCACATGGACAACTCACACATTGCACGCTTCATTCTATCATTCCCGATGTTTTTATCTTGTCTGTGAGACAGAGATTATTTATAATAGTTTCATTAGAATTATATTCATTTACGACGGGGCATCCTTTATTGGAAGCCGGACCAAATACATCTGGACAAACATCTTGTATATTTCCAGTAGTATCATAGTCAAGTATTCAATCTTTATCCCTATCAAGATTTGGAATAATTATTACAGATAATTGAGCATAGGCAATATTCCCAGATGTATCACGTACTATGAATGACACAGGATAAACTCCTTCTTGCATAAAAGTATGCAGTGGATCTTTCAGTGTCGCATTTCCACCATCTCAGAAATTCCACTCATAACTATAGTTTCCATCTCATCCTGCTGTGGTAGAAAAAAATGGCATAGGAACACCTATTGTTCCATAAAGAGTACTGGAAGAGGTTGTGAGCGGATTATCGGTTTTATTGGAAGGATTTGATGTAGTAGTGCCACCTGTATTTATGAGAGTATTATTATAATTTTGAACAAAAACTTCTTGATAAACGGTAGTATTGAGATTATTTACATCCGTGATAATAAGTTTTACCGTCCATAAACCAGTTGATCAGAGATTATAATTATTTAAACAATTTCCATTTGCCAATTTCTGTTCACCCGTAATGCTATTGATAAATGTCCAATTATAGGTCAGAGGAGGTATAAGAGTTTCATTTGCATAGCCACCAAAATCATAGATAGTTTGTGTATTATCTGGAAAAACAGTAACATTATCAGTAGGAGAACAATTTTGTTTTTCTGTATCAAATATCTTGATGATTCCTTGAATAGAATCACTTGGAATACCGATTTGTGTAGAAATTCCATTAGCTTGTACAAAAACCTCTTGATACGCAGTAGAACTATGGCCAGTTGCATCAGAAGTAACCAGTTTTACACTCCATAAACCTGCAGATACCAGATCGAAGTTATCAAGATAACTCCCTGTTGCAAATTTCTGTTCACCAGTTACAGTATTGGTAAATGTCCAATTATAGGTCAGAGGAGCTGAGAGAGTTCCTGTTGCATATCCTCCAAAATCATAGATTGTTTCTGTATTATCTGGAAAGGTGGTAATGTTGGGATTTTTAGAAGAAGATGTTTTATCTTTATCAAAAATCTTGATAATAGAAGCAAATGGATCATTGGAATTGTCGGGATTAGTAATCGGTGGTAGAGGATTATTATCTTTCACAAAAACCTCTTGATACGCAGTAGAACTATGGCCAGTTGTATCAGAAGTAACCAGTTTTACACTCCATAAACCTGCAGATACCAGATCGAAATTATCGAGACAACTTCCTGTTGCGGTTATCTGCTCATTAGTATTTACATTGGTAAATGTCCAATTATATGTAGCAGGAAGCGTCACACTTCCTGCTACATATCCTCCAAAATCATAAGTTGTTGCAGTGCTGTCTTGAAAAGTTGTAACTGCCTGAGATTCAGAACAATTCTTCTTATTTTTATCGAAAATCTTGATAATAGAACCGAAATCCGCAGGCTCATGAGATTCTTTTACACTACACATATTGATGGCATAAATTTTTGAAGCCATTACAACAAATTCTTTTCTGGTAATATATTCATCTGGAAATATCTTTCCATCTTTATCTATAAAAATAAGTCCTGTCTGTACTGCTTTTTGTGCAT
>Ga0210020_1002493_pt1 | contig 14827 bp, 12 predicted proteins | sample CryGeymeta201514_FD_183980 | JGI IMG/M metagenome (GOLD analysis project Ga0210020, IMG submission 183980) | Groundwater microbial communities from Crystal Geyser aquifers in Utah, USA - Crystal Geyser metaG 2015-14 (SPAdes) (version 2) | ecosystem: Environmental > Aquatic > Deep subsurface >... | reverse complement strand
AATAACGAGTTAATGCAAGAATTATTAAAATTTGCTGGAGAAATTTAAACAGGTAAAAATAAAAAAGGGGACAGGTAACTTTTTATAATTAAAAGTATCTTGTCCCCTTTTGTTAATAGTTCTATAGTTATAATTGCTCCCATGATTACTCAATCACATTTCTATCCCACTCGTATCCCGCTTAAATTTACCGGGAAAGATGCGTGGATTGTTTTAGACCAACTCTGCACCGTAGATAAGAAAAGATTAATTGAGAAGCTGGGGAAGATAGAACAAGTAATTGTAAATCAAGTAAAATCTATAATAAAAGAGATGTTAGTTGATTAAAAATGCAAAAACAGTATCGAGTATCGGGTATCGAGTATATAGAGAAAAAAGAGAAAGAAAAGAAACTAATGTATTCATTTGCTTGACAAATGCTCAAGAATTAATTAGAATATTTATAAATATAATTGAATATACAAAACAAGGAGGCTTTAGATGGCTAAAGTAATAACCTTACGACTCTCAGAAGAAGAATACGAGAGGATATCGGCTGCTGCTGAGGTTGAGCATCGTCCTATTTCTAATTTTATTACTACCAGGGTGATAAAAGATATAGAGGAGTCTTATGATGTAGACCCCATTGAGATGGCCCAGATTAAATCAGATAAGAACCTGATCGGAAAATTAAAGATCGGACATCGCGATGCCAAAGAGATGAAGGGCAGATTCGTTGAATAAGTTTAAAATATTTGAGACCGATCAATTCCTAAAGGGACTTGAACAAGATTTTAGCGGAAAGCAGGGACGGATAAAGACAAAACTTCTTAACTATGTTTACCCTCAACTAAAACAAAATCCCTATTTTGGCAAAAATATAAAAAAGCTCGCAATCTATAAACCGGATACCTGGCGCTACAGAATAAGCAGCTACAGATTTTTTTACGAGGTTGATAGCCAAAAGAAAATCGTCTTTATGATATCCGTTGATAATCGCCAGCATGCTTACTGATAGACTGAACCGGCTTTTCTATTTCAGCTAAATATGGACGTGTTGGAAGAGCCAGGGTATATGATTTCAAGCAGAGACGACACCACAAATACTATGAGCAGAGAAGAGTTGAAGTATTCGATATTATCGAGAAGGATATGATAATAACAGTGACCGTTTATATATTTTATGGAAAATGGGAGGAGGGATAAAGTGTGGGATTTTTTATTTTTTCGTAAAGCTATAGAGCAGATAATATTTCCTCCCGGTCTTTTCTTGCTTTTAATTTTATTAGTATATCTGAAGATGATTACTCTCCCTATTCTTTTGCACCATTAAGTAAAGAAGAGATAGGGGATACGGTAATGGTGATTCTATCGGGAGGTATGGTCCTGGGTTCTCCGGCAGCAGGTGATGAGGGAGCAGAAAGAGGCATTAAATAATAATTTTTATGCTCTACACGAATGGATAGGTTTGATGTATTATGGTGTAGGTTTTAGGTGAAGGGAAAATGCATATTAGTGTACAGCGTTGAGCGTACGAAAACGGGGACAGGCTACTTTTTAGCTATTATGTAGGGGTTGAATTCATTCGATCCAACATTATAGGTTGATGCTATTTTAATTTTTTAATATGTGTTATAATTTTACATATGGATAAAGAGTATTGGCAATATGTAAGCCAAAGAAAGAGTAAATATGGAGATACAAATCGATCAACACACCTTAGAACGATCAGAGAAACGAGGAAAATGTGAGGTGAAATAAAATGAACATTCTTTATAATGACAAAACAGATCTTCTCTATATTCGTTTAGATGAAAGAAAACAGGAAGTTGTGAACAAGCGAATTTCTGAAGATATTGTGTTGGATATAGGAAAAGATGAAAGAGTTATAGGTATTGAGATTCTCGGTGCCTTAAAACGGGTGAATTTAGAAAGGCTTTTACCGATAAAGTATGAAACCCCAAAGGGGGTCGCCTCTTAGGAAGAAAAAAAAGGAATCCTTTAAGGAGAGATAATTTTGGAGCGAGATCATGCCCAGAGGAGTTTTTGGAAGATTTTCATCTTTATGGATTGGCGGAACGCTACTTGCAATTCACGAATACGGGGAAATCGATCGCAGGAGAGTATATCAATATTTGTTGGAAAAATTAGAACTTTTCAAGGCTTTTAAAAAAGAAATACTTAATTGGCTGAAGAATTAGTCTTTATAGCAGATAAGATAAAGAGATAAGATAAAAAATAAATGTTGGTTATTTAGCTCTATATTACTGGGAGCCTGATAAAAAAATGGAAAAATCCCTAAAAATACAAAAAGAAAAAATCATTCTAAAACTAAAAGATTATTTTAAACAGGAGGCATCGGGGTATCATATTGAAATGGTTTTCCTGTATGGTTCTTGGGCCAGAGGATATCCTCACTATGATTCTGATTTAGATTTAGCCCTACTTTTCTCCTCTCCAATCAAAACTGAAGAATCTCTTTTTGCCTTAATTACTCAGATCTCTTATGAATTAAGCAAAGATTTGGGTCGAGAAGTAAATATTATTCCTATCTATAGTGATTTCCCTCATCCTATGCTTTATTACAATGCTATAATTTTAGGAATGCCTTTGTATATTAAAGATAAGGATAAATATATACAGTTAAAATTAGAATCAATCTATCAAATGGAGGATTTTCAAATTTTTGGTTATTACCTGGCAGAGGAAAGTTGCCCAAGACATTATAAAGGAGATCATCCATGCTGAATTTAATTATGCCAAAGGAAGGATTACCGATTCTTTACAATTTATAGCCACCGAGATAAAAGAATTTGAAGAAGACTATAGTACAAAAATCTGGAAAGATTATAAAGAAGATCGTAAACTACAGAAACTAATGGACCGAACCATAGAAAATATCTTTACTGCCTTGATTGAAATATGTGGTACTATTCTTACTCAAGAAGGTATTTCGGCAGAGAGTTATGCTCAGGCGTTAAGTGAATGTGCTCAGAGATTGGGATTTTCTGAAGAAGAACAAGAAATATTGGCTAAAATAGCTATGCAAAGGAATAGGTTGGCTCATCGATATCTTAACTTTCGTTGGCAGGCAATCGATATGTTTATTAAAAATAAATTGCTTATCCTAAAATTATTGACCAAGATTTCCGAAAAACCAGAATAGTAAAAAAGAGTAAAAGGGAAACAGAAATAGTTCAATATTTATAAGTATTGTAAGCATAAGTAAAGAAATCGGGGAATTATTAATAGAAGAGCGGAGGAATTTGGTGGATAAAATCATCAGGAAATTTTTTTGGGTAGTTTTAGACTTAGTTTTTATAAATATTTCTTTTATTCTATCTTTGTTATTAAGATTTGGCAAAGAGTGGGATGCTTATTTTTTTCTTGGTCCAGAGTCACTGATTTATCTTTCGGTATCTTTTTTCATATTCGCCTTATTTTTCAGGCTATATACCCGGATGTGGAGATATTTGAGTATAGGCGACCTTTTTTTAATTACGGAAGTAGTTACTGCGGGGGTATTTGTATCCTATCTGGGTTTAAATATAGTGCATAGCCTTCCTCTTCCTCGAACAGTAATAGCTTTGACCTGGTTTTTTAGTCTGGCCTTTATAGGAGGAAGCAGATTACTCTGGAGATTATATTGGGAAGGAAGGACCCCTTTAAAGAGAAGAGAAGAGCGGATATTAATTGTAGGAGCAGGAGATGCCGGGGAAATTATTTGTAGAGAAATAGAGAAAAGAAAAGATTTAGGTGTATTGGTCGGCTTTGTGGATGATGATAGGGCTAAAATTGGCAAGATAATTCGTAACAAAAAAGTATTAGGCCCAATTGATCAGATTAATGAGGTTATGGATCAAGAAAAAGTTGGCCTGGTAGTTATTGCTATCCCTTCCGCCAGAGGTAATGTGGTTAGAAGAATTATAGATAAGATAGAGAAAAGGGATATTAAAATAAAGATTGTGCCAGGTTTGTATGAATTATTAGGCGATAAAGTCAGTGTTTCTCGCATTAGGGAGGTCAAAGTAGAGGATTTATTAAATCGAGAACCGATTAATTTAAAGATAGAAGAAATATCTAAATATCTAAAAGGGAAGAAAGTAATGATCACCGGGGGAGCAGGCTCTATTGGTGAAGAAATAAGCTTACAGGTAGGTAAATATTCTCCTTCAGAATTAATGATCTTAGACCATAGTGAAAATGGTCTTTTTTATATGGAAAGAAAGATAAAAAAGGAGTATGGCGATTTGAAGCTTAATATAATGGTAGCAGATATTAGAAATAGAGAAAAAATGGAAAATATATTTAGGAGTTTTAAACCAGAGGTAATTTTTCATTCTGCAGCCCATAAACATGTTCCTATGATGGAATATCATCCTGATGAGGCAGTGAGTAATAATATCCTGGGAACTAAAAATTTAGTGGAGTTAGCAGATAAATATGAGGTTAATAATTTTGTAATGATCTCTACCGATAAGGCTATTAATCCTACCAGTGTAATGGGGGCAAGTAAGCAAGTAGCTGAAATGATCCTAAAAATGTATGGGAAAAAGAGTAAGACTAATTTTGTGGCGGTTCGCTTTGGAAATGTATTGGACAGCAGTGGAAGTGTAATCCGCACCTTTAAGAAGCAGATTGCTGAAGGTGGTCCTATTACCATAACTGACCAAGAAATGGAGAGATACTTTATGACCATTGCTGAAGCAAGCCAGCTGGTAATACAGGCTGGAGGATTAGGCCTTGCAGGGGAAGTATTTGTATTAAATATAGGTGAACCAGTAAAAATAGTGAATTTAGCCCGGGATTTAATCAAGTTATCCGGTTTTATACCCGATGAGGATATTAAGATAGAGTTTATTGGATCAAGACCAGGGGAGAAATTATTTGAAGAATTATTAACCGAAAAAGAACGAAGTAAGGTGCTGGGAGAAAGCGGGCACGAGAAGATTTTTATTGCTCAGACTGAAGATGTTGATGGAGAGAAGTTGGATGAGGATATTAAAGAGTTAGAAGTGCTGGCTAAGCAGATGGATAGTGAAGGGATTGTTAGAAAGTTGCAGGAAATTGTACCAAGTTATAGACCTAATCGAGAAATGCTTAAAAGGTAAAAAAAGGTGCCAGGCACTAAATTTGTCCTAAAGGTAAAAAAAGGTGCCAGGCACCTTTTTTTACCTTTTTTGTCCATAAAGAATATGTTATATAAGGAATTTATATGCAAATAGTTATTGTTGGTGCTGGGCCAGCAGGATGTTATACCGCTCAGCTCTTAAAGCATTATGGGGTGGGGTCGTCTATACGCATAATTGAAGAACATAATGAAGTAGGAAGACCAATGAGTTGTGCAGGGATTGTAGGAAGACAGGTCTTTAACAATACTTTATTACCTCTTTCGAAGGCTTCTATTATAAATCAAATTGATGGAGCCTTAATTATTCATGGAGATAATAACTTTTTAATTAAAAGACCAGGGGTGGCTTATGTAATAGATCGGGAGAGGTTTGATCAAGAGCTAAGCCGAGGATTAAAGGTAGAGTGTGGAAAGAAGTTAGTGGAGATAAAGAGAGAAGGGTCTGGTTACGTAGTTAACACTAATGTAGAGGATATTTATGCTGACTTAGTGATTGGGGCTGATGGGCCAAAATCAGAAGTAAGGAAGTTTATTGATTTTGATTTAGAAGAGTTTAAAGGGAAAAGGAGAGAAGGAGCTAGAATATATAATAAAAAATATGGTTATGTGGGAATGCAATATAGAATAAAATTGGATAAGGCTATTTCTGATTCTGATCTAAATATTACTAAAGTACATATGTGTGAAGGTATCCCCTTTTTTATCTGGATTATTCCCGAGAATAAGGAAATTATCCGTCTAGGAATTATTGCTCAAAATGGATGGCAGCAATTAGATAATTTTATAAAAAAATATAATATTAAAGGTGAAATTGTGGATAAATTAGCCGGAATTATTCCTTTGGGATTAGCGAGTAATACTTATTATAAAAATATTGTTTTAGTAGGTGATGCTGCTGGTCAGATAAAACCCTTAACCGGAGGAGGTATTTATTACGGCTTAAAAGCGGCAGAGATTTTGGTAGATTGTATTCGGGAAGGTAAGATAGCTGAATATGATAGAAGATGGAAGAGAAAATTCGGGAGAGAGATTAATTTTGGATTAAAGGCACGGCAAGTCTATGAAAAATTAAACCATGATGAGTTGGGGAAAATATTTTTAGTATTTAAGAAAAATACAAAATTTATAGAAAAGATAGCTAATTTCGAAAATCATTCAGTGGTGTTTAAAGAAGCGCTTAAAAGTCCTAAGATATTAATAGATGCAGGGAAAATTCTAGGCCGAAATATTGGGAAGATATTATTTTAAGAGAAGGGGGAACTGAATTGAAGGCGATAATACTTTGCGCTGGAAAAGGAACTCGTCTTAGGCCACTTACCTATACGAGTGCTAAGCATTTAATCCCTATTGCTAATAAACCAGTTTTGTTTTACGGAATTGAGGCAATTAGAGACTGTGGGATAAAAGATATCGGGTTAATTATCGGGGAGACTGGAGAGGACATCAAAGAAGAAATAGGTAATGGAGCTAAGTGGGGGGTAAATATTTCCTATATTGAACAGAAGGAGGCTTTGGGGTTAGCTCATGCGGTGGTAATGGCGCGCGATTTTTTAGGGGGAGATAAATTTTTAATGTATTTGGGAGATAATCTTTTAAAAAATGGAGTAAAACCTTATATAAGAAAGTGTAAGGAGGGAGATTATAATGCCTTTGTCTTATTGACGAAGGTGGATAATCCTCGACAATTTGGCATTGCTGAGCTGGAAGATGGAAAGGTAGTAAGGGTAGTAGAAAAACCTCAGAAGCCAGCCAGTAATTTAGCCTTAATAGGGGTCTATCTTTTTGATAAAAATGTTCATCTGGCTATTGATAGTATAAAGCCATCTGCTCGGGGGGAATTAGAGATTACCGATGCGATCCAATGGTTGATTGATAATGGTTATAAGGTTGGAGCTGAAGTTATTAAGGGCTGGTGGAAAGATACCGGGAAACCGGAAGATATTTTAGAAGCTAACCGTTTAATTTTAGAAGATATGGAAAGAGATATTAGTGAAGCGATGGTAGATGAGAGTTCTCAGATTTTAGGAAGGGTTAAAATTGGGAAAAGTACAGAAATTATTAATTCTAAAATATTAGGACCAGTAATAATTGGAAACAAAGTTAGAGTAATTGATTCCTATATCGGTCCTTTTACTTCTCTTTCTGATGGAGTAGAAATAAAAAAAAGCGAAATTGAATATAGTGTAGTTATAGAAGAGACTAAAATAGAGAATATACGAGGGCGAATGCAAAGGTGTCTGATTGGTAAAGATGTACGAATTTATCATTCTAAAGACTTGCCCTTAGTGTACGAATTTATCTTAGGTGACCATAGTAAAGTAGGTTTATTATAAAGAAGGTAAAAAAAGGTGCCAGGCACTAAATTTGTCATAAGGTAAAAAAAGGTGCCTGGCACTTTTTTTTACCTTTTTTTACCTTCTTAGAAAGAAGTACCTAAAGTGATATAGATATCATATCCTTTGGGGTCGATTAGTGCTTTGGCTGCTCCTAATCTTAGAGTAAAGGGAGAGTCATATTTAAGATTGAAGTCTGCTTTTAATTCTGCTCCCATACTGGCTTTAAAGTCCTGCCAATTAGAATTGATTTCATCTTTTTCAGTATTTATATTTAGGTTTGCACTTTCCCAGGCATTTCCTAGATCAACGAAGAAGACACCAGAAAGTCTTTCTAAGAACAGGGAGATAGGTCCTAGTTTAATGCTGTGCTCGATGTTGGCCAAAGGGAAACGATATTCTAAATTGGCTAAAAGTAAATTGTTCCCGGCAAGAGTGGCAGATTTATACCCCCGAAGCGGAAAAGTATTCACCTCAACATCACTCAGATTGTCCGCAGAATTGTAGCCTCCTAATTTAAATTTTTCTTTATCTAAATTTGATTCTAATAGGTTCGATGAGCTACAGCCAGCAACTAAACGGAAAGCTAATACCTGATGAAGAAAGGGAAGAGGAAGGAATTGTCTCCCATCAAATAATAATTTATTAAAAGTATAATCACTGCCTAAAGCTTTATCGGCATGTTCGTAGGTTAGAGAGAAGGAGTGGCCTTGTTCGGGGCTGATAGAGAATCCATATTTTTCTGCATCAGAATAGGAGTAGCCTAATCTTAGGCTGGCGATTTTTTCTTGGTCGGTATCTAAGGTAGTTGTTGTGTCAGAAGAAGAAAATTTTTCATATTGGTACCCCAAAGAAACTGTTTGTCTGTAAGAACGAGAATTTGTAGGGGAAGAAGTTTTTCCTTTAAAGGGAAAGTATAAATTAATGCCGGTTTTTCCTTCTTCCCACCAGGAAGTAGGTGAGACTTCATTAGATGTAAGAGCAGAAGAAGAATTTTGATCTAATTTTTCATTTTGAGAAGCAAGAGCAGTTTTCCCAGAAAGGTAAAAATTGATAATGGGTAATTGACGGTAATTATAATAGCTCAAATTATAATTTATGTTGTTACTGAGCAACCCATAAGTAACCGTCAAAGGGATAGAATAAAATCCCAGTACATCTTGTAATTCAGTTGAAAAGCCAATTCCCAAATCGTTTTCGGTGATTTGAACAGCGGGAATCCAGTAGGTAGGAGGCCAGAAAGTAGTAAAAGAATAATAGGGATGGACAGGGTAATTATTTAATAAAGCCATTTGGTTTTTAGGTAGAGTGCTATATAGATTAAATAAATTAGTTTTTTGAACTGGGATGATTAGTGATTTGTCATATTTTATTTCAGCCCATTGTTCAGGGTCTATTTTTATAAGATGAAGCTCATATCCAGTAGTATGATAATTGATAAAGGCTAATTGTTGGCCATCAGGAGAGATGGCCGGTTGAAAGGCTCCACCCAGGACATTGGTTACTTGATATAATTTTTTATCAGGCAATGAAAAGGCAAAGATATTATAAATTCCGGTGCGGTCAGAAGAAAAGAAGAGATATTTGCTGTCAGGAGACCAGCAAGGGCTAAGGTCATTATATTGGTCTTGAAAGATAGGCCAAAGAGAAAAAGTAGAATTGTTATTAGAATTAATAGAATTATTAGAATTAATAGAATTATAATTAGAGTCAAAATTTGAAATATATATATCCTGATAGCCCTGTCGCCAGGCGGAAAAAGCGATCATATCCCCTTGGGGAGACCAGGAAGGTTGATATAATTGAGTATCATCACGAAAATCAGTTAAATAGATAATATCTTCTTTATTAATAGGGTTATAAGTAGGTTGGCTTTCATTAATGGATGAGGATGAAGAGTGTAAGGAGTGTAAATTAATTAAGGCCAGGTTGTTTGTTCCTGATTCATTAATTACTGCCACAATTTGACTATTATCTGGGTTAGGTGACCAGTTCGGATCGCGAGCACGTAAACCTTCAGAGAGGCGGATTTCTTTATTTGTTCTTAAGTCAAATAAATAAAGGTCATAATATTCATAAAACTGCTCATAATTGCCTAATTTAGAATAAATTATTTTAGAACTATCGCCAGAGATGCTAAAAGAAGAATCCTGGCCATAGACTCTTTTAATTAAAGTTTGGCTTTTTTGATTAGAAAGATTTGAAAAAGTTACCGGAACAGAAGAAATTAAAGGGTCGATAAATTGAATGAAAGGATAAGAATGAGGAGAAGAAACTCTAACCGCTATTCTATCTCCATTGGGTGTGGAAAACCAGCGAGGATAATCGACCCAATAATTATAGTTAGTAAGTTGTTGAGACTCAGTAATGCTTTTTGAGGAGATAATCTTTTGAGCCTGAAGCTGATATTTTTCTTTTAGATAATCTTTCCAGGTTTGATATAGTTCGGTTAAGTTTGAACCAATGGCCTGTTTTAGGGCATAATTTATTCCTAAATAAGGGTATTGACAGAAGGTCTCACTTAAGGCAATGACTTTGCTTTCTCCATATCTTTGGGCTATAAAATGGATGAGAGATTGACCATAGATATAAGGAGCCGTACCATCGGGCCAGGAAGTAAGATAATAACCATCTATCTGATCTAAGGTGTTGAACTTATCTTCGAGGGTGGCCATACGAAGATACATATCATAGCGAGAATCTATACCTCTACCCCCAGCGGTAAATTTAGTTTCATTATAGACTGCTAATCCTTCAGTCGACCAGATGGGCTGGAGGGCATTAGGAGTAATTATCTGACCAAAGAGAGCCCGAAGAGCAGTAATAAGCCCACCAGTCATCTCAAAATGAGCTAAGTGGGTATATTCGTGAGTGATAACTATTTTAAGCCAGCTTTTAAATTTCATATCAAAGGATGTAGCAGTGGGTGCAGTTAAGGAAAGGCGAATCACTTGATGTGGAAAAGAAGAAGCAAAACCCAGGGCATAATCAGAAAAATCTTCTATAATTATAGCTATCTTCTGCAGGTGCAGGCGATGTTTTGGAGAGCCTAGTTGGGTATTAATTTTAAGATACACTTCTTCAGCTATATTGGCTACTTCTTGAGCTGACTGTTCGCTATTATATTCGTAATCTTTATTTTGATGTGGGTAAAAATAGACCGAAAAGTGAGGACTTTCTAAAACCTGCCAGGTTAAGCTGGGATCATAACGGTTAGCTTCCGCTTGCACAGTTATTGGTGAGCATACTAATAGAAATAGTACAGTAGTAATATAAATAAGAAGAAATACTGTCTTTTTCATGTTTTTCTCCAAGGTTAAAAAGGTAAAAAAAGGGAAAAAAAGGTGCCTGGCACCTTTTTTTCCCTTTTTTTCCTTTCATTTATGACAATAGGTCTGTTTTAATCCGATTTAGTAAGAGTTGGTAAAAATGATCAGTAATTAAATTCTTATGAGTTTTCTTGCTTATTCCTAATACGCTTTGTCGGGTAAGGTTTAAAGAAGTTGCTATATCTTTTATTCTATAACCTTCTTTTATTAATAGGTAGACAAGCAAATGCTTTAGGTGTTTATTATTTTCGATATCTCCAAATCGTTCTTTAACTTTTTCTAACCTATTTTCTATATTTTTGGGTGGTTTATTTTGGATATAATTTGAAGTTATTTTATTGAAATTCTGGAGAGCCTTTTCCGAGTTATTTTTTTGGCTATTTTCTTTTACAAAATTAATAAAATTATCTGGATTGGTTTGACAAAGTGTTAAGAATTCATCAATCTTTAGCCAAGGGGGAGTGATTTTATCTGGAGCGGGGAGAAGATATTGAAAACTACTCCAGGGGAATTCTTCGGGAGAATCTGCCAATCCGGCCTCTACTGGATTTAGACTAATATAAGATGCCACACTATACAGGTAAAAAGGATTTAAGATAAGATGGCTTTTATAGCGATCCTGGAAGAGATGACCTTTTCTAATATGTTTTATGTTATACCAGTGAGCATAAGAGGAATTTAAAAATTGCATGGCTTGAGAGAGATTTGCTTCCTCTGTCTTTAAGAGAAGGTGAGAATGTGTATCCATTAGGACATAAAAAAATATATGAACTTTAAATAAATTGGAGGTTTTTTGCAGAAGCTGTAAAAATTTATTTCTATCTACATTATCAGCAAAAATATCTATTCCTTCAATTCCTTTAACTATAATATGATAGAGTGCATTTTTATATTCAATTTCTTTCCTGTTTTTTCTTACCATAATGGTAAAAGTATACTATTTTATTTAGAATAGTTCAAATTATTTATGGGAGATCCCGGTACCAAATTTGTCTAAAAGGTAAAAAAAAGTGCCTGGCACCTTTTTTTACCTTTTTACCTTTATGACAAAAAAGGTGCCAGGCACCAAATTTGTCATAAATTATAGTTGAAGATTTTTTAAGAAATAGTGTATAATTAATTTCAGTTATTTATTCCAAAGGAGAATTAAAGAAAATGACCCAAAAAACTATCACTAATAAAATGGTAAAAAAGAGAAAAAAAAGAGATTTGTGGTTTTATATCATAATAATTATTTTACTCGCTGCGATGTTTTTGTGGTATCTCAGGCAAATAGGATATTTACCTTTATGGATAGATAACCAGCCGTCACCCCTTATTACCCAAATGGATTCAACCCTAAGAGAGAAAAGAGCAGCTTTTAAAATTATAAATGCTCACGAACATGTTCAATCCTTCCGCAATATACCAATCCTCCTTAAGATGATGGAAGACTGTCAGATTGAAAAAATGGTTTTATTGGGGACTTCCAAGTATACCTTTTATTTAAATCCTAAATACGGTTTTACTGAATATGATCAGAATAATGAAGAGATAATCAATATAAGTAAAAAATATCCTGATAAATTTATTGCTTTATGTACCATAAATCCTCTTGATGAAGATAAATTGGAAAAATTAAAGGCTTGTATTGTAGCTGGAGCTAAAGGTTTAAAATTGTATAATGGTCATGGTTATTTTTATGATCATTTTTTCAAACTTTCCTTAGATGACCCTGGGATGATGGAGGTATATGAATATTGCGAAGAACAGAGAATACCCATCCTTTATCATATAAACAGTGGTCGCTTTCTGGACCAAATGGAGAGGATTTTGAAAACCTTCCCTAATTTAGTGGTTGTTGCCCCTCATTTTATCTTGACTTCAAGAAATATTACTCTCTTAAGCAGACTCCTTGATACTTATCCCAATCTCTATACTGATATAAGTTTTGGTCATCCTGATTTTCAAGTAACTGGATTTAAAAGTATTTCTCAGAATGCTGTGGCCTTCCGGGAATTTATGCAAAAATATCGTGACCGGATAAACTTTGGGACTGATATAGTAATTACTTCTTATCGAGCGAAAAGCAGGAGCTATATTGAGGAGGTAACTTTAAGTTATTTTGATATGCTAGAGAAAGAGGAATTTACCTTGCCTTCATCAATTTATAAGATGATGAGTAAAAAAGCTCGGGAAAATACTGACCCAGATGCAGTGTATAAAGGACTTCATCTTGATGATGAAACGTTAAGGATGATTTATCATGATAATGTAGTAAGAATTTTTGGAAAATAAAATAAAATAAAATAAATAAAATAAATAAGAACTGAGGGTATTCTATATTTTATTATTATTATTATTATTTATAGAAAGATACCTATTAATGAATGATACCAAAAGTAAATCTTAATTACCTTAGCGAATCGAAAAATATTTGAAGAAAGGGAAGTATTAAGAGATGAAGAAATTTTTTGTATTATTGTTTGGATTAATTATTTTAATATTAATAGGGGGATGCCAAAATTTGGGAAATATTCTTCCTTTTCTAAATAGAGCCCCAGTTATAATTTCTGAACCTATCATTACTGCTAAAGAAGATCAGCTATATTCATATCAGATAGAGGCTAGCGATCCTGATGGAGATAACTTGAATTATTCTCTTATTATCAAACCAGAGGGAATGAGCATTAATACTGAAAAAAATGGTTTAATTATATGGATGCCAACTAATAATCAAGTGGGAATTCATCAAGTAATGGTGGAAATTTCCGATGGAAAATATAAGGTCCAGCAGGACTTTGAAATTGAAGTGATGAATGTGAATAACCCTCCCCAAATCCTTTCTTATTTTCCGGTCAATTTAAATATTGAAATTAATGAGGGGGATTCTGTAAAATTTGAAATTCAAGCACGTGATAATGACTTGAATACAATTTTACATTATCAATGGTTTTTAGAAGGAGAACTAGTAGAGAATTTCTCTGGAATAGGTAGCGCCTCAAAAAGTACTTGGAAATATTCTTCCGATTACGGCGACTGGGGGATAAAAACAGTGAAAGTTTTAGCAAATGATGGAGAATTTGAGGATAGCGTACAATGGAAAATAACTATCAAAGATATAACTCCTCCTAACCAACCTACAACAAATGAAGTGAGCTCACCGACTAACATTTCAACTCAGATTCTTTCTGGTACTAAAGATGCCAATACTTCCATCTGGATTAATGAAATTGAAGTTGTATCTCTTAATATATCTACTGATTGGTCTTACTCTCTTCCGCTTATTGAAGGGGAAAATAATTTATCTATCACTTCCCGAGATATTTCCGGAAACGAAAGCACTGCAATTATTGCTAATATTATTTTGGATACAGTGCCACCAGAAGTTCTTACTTTAAATCTAGTAACTTCACCGACCAACATCTCTTTTCAAATCTTATCTGGCACCAAAGAAACCAATACTGCTATCTGGATTAACGGGATCGAAGCAGTTTCTCTTAATTTATCTCCTGACTGGTCTTACTCTCTTCCGCTTATTGAAGGGGAAAATAATTTATCTATCACTTCCCGAGATATTTCCGGAAACGAAAGCACTGCAATTATTGCTAATATTATTTTGGATACAGTGCCACCAGAAGTTCTTACTTTAAATCTAGTAACTTCACCGACCAACATCTCACTACAGATTTTGACAGGTACTAAGGAAGCCAATTCTTCTATATGGATTAACGGAACAGAAGCCGTACCTCTTAATTCATCTACTGACTGGTCTTACTCCTTCAAACTGATTGAGAACGAGAATAATATTTCAATTACTTCACGTGATGTTACTGGTAACGAAAGTTCAGTAGTTACTGCCTATATTGTTTTGGATACAATTAATCCAGCAGCACCAACCTTAGATGCCGTACTTTCTCCAACTAATGTTGCGCTCCAAACTCTTTCTGGTACCAAAGAAACCAATACTTCTGTCTGGATTAATAATATAGAAATAATTCCTGTAAATCCTAGCACTACCTGGACTTATGATTTTTACCTCTCTGAGGGTGAGAACAATATTTCCATTACTTGCC
>Ga0210020_1002468_pt1 | contig 14947 bp, 11 predicted proteins | sample CryGeymeta201514_FD_183980 | JGI IMG/M metagenome (GOLD analysis project Ga0210020, IMG submission 183980) | Groundwater microbial communities from Crystal Geyser aquifers in Utah, USA - Crystal Geyser metaG 2015-14 (SPAdes) (version 2) | ecosystem: Environmental > Aquatic > Deep subsurface >... | reverse complement strand
TAATGACCCTGAGCGCTTGGGATTTGATGTGGAAGACGCCAAAGCGGCGGAGTTCAATTCTGGAATCCGTGACCAGGCCGTTGGCCATTTCATCAAAAAGAGTTTGAACAATTTGACCGGAAAGATTTTTACATTTTTTATGCCATTGTCCTGGAGATTTTCAACAAATGTGGTGGCGATAATATCTCCGGCTGGATCGAAGTCGACGATTGAGAAAATCATAAACTGGGTGGCAAGATCGACACCGCGTTCTCGGAGCTCATCGACAAAATATTCGATACTCAAGTAGGAAGGTTGGCCGCCGGTGGCGAGGGTGGTTATGTCGAAGTCCCGGGTTATTTCCTGCAGAAGGTCCTTGTAAGAGGTTTTCTCTGCTAGCAGGATAACGTTAGGGTGTGTTCTGGCGTGCCACCGGTTCTCCTTGTTGTCATCGTTGAATCTGAAGTCTTTGTATTTGAAAAGCCCAGCCTTGACCATCACCATAAACATATCTGAAACGATGAGATAGGGGTTGCCTTTTTTGTTGGCTCCGATTCGGTCCATCGTGTCTTTGATGTAATACCAGAAGGATCGGATGTTGCCGATGTCGAAAGGTGTTTCGCCGGCTTGAAGCTTTTCGTACGTCTGCCAGATCACGTTTTTGATGAAGAGAGATTTATTCAGTGTCTTAGCGCTTTTGCCAAACTCTTTGAGCAGTTGGGCCTTTGTCATATTCAGGATGTTATCTTCATAGTGCTTAACGTGAAGTTTCTTCAGAATGTCTTGTGGATCCAGTCTGGAGAGGCTAATGGCATATTTGGGAGAATTGGTCCATATTGCCCGATCCTCCAAAAACCGGGTATAACAGATACCAACGAATAGCAAAGACCAGAAACAGGAGGAATGAAAGATGGGAAAATCGAAAAAGAAGGAAACCCCCGTTGAAGAGCCTGTCGAAGCACCGAAGAAAATCATTTCAACTTTGAAAAAGCCGTTAATTGAGAAAAAGCAGGAAAACCCAAAAACAGACCTAGCTGTGCCTGTTAGCAAAAAGGAAGGTGCTGGCTCTTTCGCACGAGATGATAGACAGCATTTCAAAGTGTCGGATTTTACGGGAAAGGATAGACAGCGATTGTGGGAGTGGGTGAAGTTTAGAACTCAGATTAAAGTAAAGCTGATTAACGGGGATATCTACCAGGGTTATTTGCGATGGTATGATCAATTCTCGGTAAAACTTATTACTGCGACAGAGGAAATTGTTATTCCGAAGCACAGTGTTCTTTGCTATTTTGACGCACCCAAACCAAAACGTGGGGAAGCCAGTCCCGAGGCAGTAGCTGCTGAAAAAGATACGTAAGAGCACCAAAGTCTCACCGGCAGGCCGAACGGTCTGCCGGTGGGGCCTGAAAAAAGTTAGGTAAGCTCCAGTAGACGGCCGGTCCTACAAAGCAGGTACACTCCTGCTTTACCATTGTTATTGTCTTGGAAACCTGATACCATCCTAAAAGGAAAAACCCCCCGATTGCTTGGCAGTGAAAAGGGGATTTTACCGGAGCTGTAACCGTTTGTTTTTAGGTTATAAAGAAAGAATACCACATATAACTTCGATAGGCAACGGGAAGGCTTCTAACTCTTTCTATAAGGGAGCTTTAACCAGAATGCCAACTGACAGAAACATCTCTTTCATTCATCCTGTCTACCAGAACTCTTCAGACAAGATAGATGCCATCAAAGCCGCCCTGAGCCTGACTTCACTGTTTGCTCACTACCACGTAAAGCAAGGTAAGGGTAATCAAAATTATCACTGCCCTTTTCACGAGGACAAAAAACCCAGCCTCTCCATAACCAATGAAGGAAAACTTTGGAAATGCTTTGCTGGATGTGGTTCAGGGGATATTTTTCAATTCATCCAACAGATTGAAAACTGCTCATTTCCAGAAGCCATAAAAAAAGCGGGTCTTCTTGCTGGAATCCACTTAGATACGCCTCAAGACAGAATTAAAAAGGCCTCTCCTTTAGCCAAGAAGCATCTTGATTATCTCCTTAATGCCCGGGGGATAAAACCAGCTACAGCCCTGAAGTTGGGTTTAAAGGCAAGAGGGGATTTCATCCTTTTCCCCCAAAAAAGAAACGGGATCTTTGCCGGCTATAAACGTCGTCACATGACAGATAAAAAGAAAATGGGGTTTGAAGGGCCAGATAGAACTGCAAAGTTCTGGCCAGAAAATCCACCGGTGGACACTGAAGAACTTTGGTTGGTCTCGGGGGAGTATGAGGCTTGCATCCTCCTCCAAGTGTTCCCAGATGCTGCTATAAGGCGTAAAGTAGCTATAACAAACTCCACAGGCGAACTCTCTTATCCTAAAGATATCCTCCAAACCCTTCAGAACATTTCTTCTCTCAAAAAAGTCTGTATTCTCTATGACAATGACATCCCAGGCAAAACAGGTGCCAGAAAGGTTGCAGAGGCTATCTGCTCTCTTGATATCCCTATAGAAATTTACTCTTTCCCTGAAGATAAACCTGAAAAATACGATTTAGTGGACTTTTTCAAGGAGGGTTATTCCCTAAAAGACCTTTATGCCCTAAAACATGAAATTTTTGAGAAAGCAGATAAGGCAATAGGCGTTCCAGATTTTAAATTTATTACCCCAGAGAACTACATCATTAGCAAAAAAGGGATCTCCAAAGTCACTTTCAACCCTAGAACAGGGGAACCGAAAATAGAAGAAATTTCCGCATCCCCTGTTATCATCACCCAAAGAGCCATAAACACAGATGAAAAAACCATCCGCCTTGAACTAGCCTTCTCAACAAACGGAACATGGGAAAGAATCTTTGTAGACAGGGAAACTATCTCTGATTCCAGGCAAATAGTTACTTTGAGTGCCAATGGGTTTCCGGTTCACAGCGACAATGCCAGAAAGATGGTCGCATATCTCTCTGCCTTTGAACATGCCAACATCCACCAGTTGAAAACCGTATACCTCACTCACAGTAACGGATGGAAGACATTTAACAATCAGAAAGTCTATGGGCTTGGCTCTAACATCATTGGCCTTAAAGAAGACTCTGAGCAGATCTCTTTCAAGCCAGAGCCAGGCTTTGAAAGGTTTGAAAGATCACTTCACACCCACGGCTCTTTAGAGAGATGGAAACAGGTTGTAAAACCTATTCTCCCCTTTAACAATGCCGCTTTCGCCCTCTATGCCTCCTTTGCCGGACCTTTGCTCACCATTGTTGACGCACCTAACTTTATCATTCACTACTGGGGCGAGTCCTCTCTAGGAAAAACGACTGTGCTGGAACTTGCAGCTAGTGTGTGGGGAAATCCTGCCAAAGAGACCGGCGGCCTTGTGACATCCTGGAATAACACCCAAGTTTTCATTGAAAGAATAGCCTCTTTCTTCAATGATCTCCCGCTCTTTCTTGACGACAGCCAGACCGTTGATGACAAAATCATCTCTAAAATTCTCTACATGGTCGCCAACAGCGTAGGTAGGGGAAGAGGAACCAAAGAAGGTGGAGTAAGAGACCTCCTTTTCTGGCACACAGTCTGCTTTAGTACGGGAGAAAGGCAAATTACAGACAGCACCCAGTATGACGGCGCAAAGGCCAGAACCATAGAGCTAGCAGGCTCTCCGTTCAAAAGACATCAAGGAAAACTGGTAAATTCCATTAAATCCGGAACAAGGGAAAATTATGCCCATGCCGGCCTAGAATACATGAAAAACCTATTTCCCATGGTAGAAGACCCCAAAGCAAAGGAAGCCCTCAGAGAGCGCTACAGAAAGCACAGAGACACCCTTTCCAGTAAAGCCAATAATGAAATAGGAGACAGAATCGCCCACTATTTCGCTGTTATCTGGCTGGCCGGAGAGTTAGCAGAAACGTTCCTAAACCTCGGCGGAAACCCTTCTGAGATTGTCCAGAGCATCTTTGAAGAGACAATAAACGATCAGCAGTCAGGTGGTGACATGGCTACCAGAGCATTACAAGATGTTGTCAGCTTTGCTCAGGCCAACATGAAAAGCTTTATGGGTAAGTCGGATGAAACGGTAAGAGAACATTTCGGGGTTTGGCGAGACGCTGAATACATAGCTTTCTATCCTCATAAACTGAAAGATTTTCTCGGTAAGCAAGGCTACAGCTACAATAGCGTCTTGAAATCTTGGTCTGATAGGAAGTGGCTTAAAAGGGAACCCTCTCGACTAACAAGTAAAATCTGGTATGAAACCAATCATTTCCGCATGGTAATTGTTAAATGGGAAACTATTTCAGAGCATAGCTAATCCTATTTGTTTTTTCCGAGACATGTAATATTACTAAGACGATGGCCAAAGCCAGCATCAAATCTAGCATTTATGCAGACCGGTTTTTTTTCGCTTTTTTTACTCTCTTTAAAAGAAAAGAAAAAAAACCGGGTAGAACCGGGTAGGGTATATGTAACTCCTTTATTTAAAGTCATCTTAGCCTACCCACTTTGTAGTTATCCACCGGGTAGGCTACCCGGTTCTACCCGGTTCTACCCGGTTCTACCCGGTTCTACCCAGCGCCTACCCGCTTTTTTATCCCGTGCAAAGCTTGATGGGATCAGCCTTTCCAAAGATCCTACCCGGTTTACCCGGTCAAAAAGGTTTTCTGTATAAAGTTTCAAAAACGCATTAATTGCTACTGGGTGTCTGAAATTTAATGGCCAGAAAACCTATACTAAGGAGCATCATCGCAGGGCTGAGGCCAACAGGCACGAGGTGACAACACATCTGCTGTGACAACAAATACGTTGTCGAAAGTTTGCCAATAACAAAAAGCAAACAACCAAAGTCGCAGGAAGCAGAATTGCTTTGGGAACCCGGCTAACCCAGTTAGCAGCTAAAAGAAAGACCTTTGAAACTGCTGCTAGACTGAGTTCTTTCGACAGCTTTAAGGGCACGCCGCAGCTTTTTTCCTTTAGCTGCTAAAGAAAAATTACTAAAAGAAGTACTCAAGATAAAAGCTCTAAAAAACCTTTTACACAGAAGGTTTTCCTGGCTTTTGGTCCTTTTTCAAAGTTTGCTACGCTACCCAGGCCACGACTCACCGTTTTTCTAGTCGGCAAGTATCCACTGCAACTTGTTCAGTGGTAGGTGAGTGAGCCCCCAGGCCGTCCCGGCCATGGGATGTGAAGGAACCCGGAGGCGAGAGGGCGGGCGGGGCAATATCCGACCAATAGGCCTATTGGACGGTAAGCGGGATTCGCAAGGCGCGTGACAGGAGGGAAGGTCGGGAAGGGGCCCACTGGCGCGCGCGTTGCTCCCGCGTTTGCCCCGCGCTTTAAGCCCTTTCGCCGTAGCTTGCCGACGGTGCCGAAGTTCCCTAGCTCCGCATAGTCTGAATGTTTTAGATCGCGCTACGGTTGGGGCTCCCCATCCGGCGCGAAACCGCTTTGTTCCTGTGGTAGTTTTTTGTTCAGCGTTGCCACCGGATGAGTCGGGGTAATCAGGGGATCAGCCAGAATCGTGTAATTTTGGGATATAGGCACTAAACCCAACATTCGTGCCAAAACCGCAATCTGATTTCTGAAACGCTGATAATTTCAAGTGTTTCCCGGCTTTTTTTCTTTTAGCAATTTCCATTACAGTCGTCTTGCTTATGTTTATTTCCCCAGCAATACATCTGTATGATCGTCCCTCGTCCAGCAGCTTGTAAACCATCGGAGCCAGCCGATCCGATTTTGGCTGATACCCTGTGATGGTTCTATTGCACTCCAGGCCTCGTTTTAGAGAAAAGCCCGGTAATCAACATTTAATACCTTAGAAAGACGGTGAGCCATCTTCTTGCCTATTGGCCGCTTTTAGGCTCTGCTTGCTTTGCAGCATTGCACGCCCTGCAGTGTTGTTAGGGCTTGGGGAGTAATGGATCGTAAAACCCGGTTAAGGGGTTCTGTCCAAGAGGGTACGGGTTTTGGTGAAATGTTGAGAGGGTGTCTTTTTCATTTGGTGGTAGGTTGATTTTTTTCTTTACTGTGGGGCTTAGGGCGAACGTGACGACCTTCTTAGCTGGTCGGGTGATCTTTATGCCTGACGGTAGGGTAATGACCCTGAGCGCTTGGGATTTGATGTGGAAGACGCCAAAGCGGCGGAGTTCAATTCTGGAATCCGTGACCAGGCCGTTGGCCATTTCATCAAAAAGAGTTTGAACAATTTGACCGGAAAGATTGCGGGAAAGACCGTGCTTTTTGGCAACCTCTCGAACCAGGTCGGCCTTGATCATGATCAGTTGGCTTCAATCCATTTTGCGATTAACTCGGAAAGGTTGGCCGTGTCTTTCGCGTTTAGCGCCTCGATCTGCTTAAAGAGAAATGGCAGGTCAGAAGTAGAGCCGGTGACATCAGTCATGGCAACTTCTATGTCTTGGGCCATGATAGTTTTTCGGTCCTCTTTTTTTGCGTTAGCTTCAGCGGACTTTACGACGGCTTCGGCTAAGACGTTGAGACGCTCAAGGAAGTAAGCAACCGCGTCTTTGCCTACCCGCAGTTCGGCATGGGCTTTAGCAAAGGTTTCTACTGTGTTAGCTTTTGTTATACTCGGTTTTGGCATGTTTCCAAATATAGCCTAATTCGGCTAATTGTGCCATTTTAGGCTTTTTAATTTGTCATATTATGGGTGAATTGGCTCATTTTTAGTGGCTATATGTGAAGCATTGCCTGTAAGTGCCGATTGAATCGGCACTTAAGGACCGACTACTCGTAGCGTGGTAGCCCAGCGAATGTTACCGTCCACCTGCTTTTCCAAGCTTGCTTGCTCTGTAAGAACATAAAGCCGATTTTCCAGATTGTTCATCAACGTTGCGATAGCCTCATAGCTACCATAACCGGAGATATCAAAAGCAGCCGGTTCGCCGCCAAGGCCACGGCAGTCAGCGATAGTGACACCAGCCACTTTTGCTACGGCATCAACTTCTTGCAGGAACATTTTTGCATTCCCGCTTGGTGCCGGTGCTAACGTTGGCTGAATCCTTGCGATCCAGGTCGCTGTTTCTTCCAAACCTGGGATTTCATTTTGTAACTTGTTGATGTGTTCTCGCATTTTTTTCGGCGTCATCGTTGGTGGCCCGGGTTGGAACCCGAACCAAATAAACGCGTTAATGCTGCCGAGCAATAGCCCCATAAGCTTTACTTTTTCCACGAAAAATAAAACCTTTGTTTTCCTGACTCCTTGTTCTCCAACTTAAGTTGGCCCTGAATAGTGCCAAAAATACTTCTAACCCAAGCTTGCCCGCTCTCGAACTCCGGAAGAACAAATCGCATCATTCCGCTGTAGTTGCTTGCTTCAAAAGACAATAGCAACAAACCACTTGTTTCCTGATCCTCCATTTTAGCCAGCAACCGAACCGGGGAAGCCGCTCGGCTACGAAACCACTCGTTCTTCGAATTGAGCGCACCTTCGATTGCAACGACATCTGCTGCTTGCCCAAAGAGAGTAGCCTTGCGGGTTTCCAGCGCGGTCAATTGTTGTTTCAATTGTTTTACAACATCGTTTACCATCCACCTTTTATAGCTGTGTCGTAAGATTCCCAGAACCTGAATAACGAGAAGAACAACAAGGACAAGGTTCAGATATCTATACCTGCTTCTTGCCTGCTTTGGCAGTGCGGACCCAAGATTGAGCCGTATCATCGAAAGTTACTATCGGCAGGAATCTGAGTTTTCTCTCTCGGCAATGAAAAATACCTTCACCGAAAACGAAGTTCCTTTTATTTTTAACCTGAATATTTTTTGCAAAACTTGTGAGTAGAGCTTTTTGTGACACGCGAGACTCAGTTTGAAAAGGTGAACAGAGTCTCGCTTAACCTCTATAATAGAGGCATGTAGGAGTTCTTGGCGCAAGCGTGTGAAAAAAACAGCGTGTGTACCAAAAAACATTGGGTGTCAAAATAGGCATTTATTGATAGTTTGGAATTGATACCTGATTTGACTATTTTTTTTTGATCTTGTATAACTATAAGTTATAGAGAGATAGAAACTAGAACAATCTTTTCTGGAGGCCCGCTTCAAGCGCCAAACCAATAGAACCTGCTTTCCAGATGAGGATAAACCTTAAGGGGGGAAATATGAAGATTCGCTGGTTGCTGCTTTGTTGTTTGCTGCTTTTATCCAATTTGGCTATTGCCGGTGACACGCAAGAGTTTACGTGTTTTCTCCCGGCGGAGACAACCACCAACGAAGTTGAATTCTCTGTGAATTGTGAGAGTTTCGCCCAACCGATCACCAGAAACTTCGGCGTAACTCGGGCTGACGAAGGTGTTACGGTCCGATTTCTGGAGGAAAAATTCGCTGGTGGGCAATTCCTCTTAAAAGTTGCCGTAACCGGCGAGAAGGCCGCTTGGAAACGTGAAGCCGTTGTTTGGGTAAAAGTTGCCGGTGGTAGCAATGATCAACTATTGGCCCCATTGCCTGCCAAAACCTTCAAGTTTAGGGCTTCCCCCCCTCAAAGCTTCCAGATCTTTACCCGCGAAGATGACAAAGGGGAATATGAAAAACCGCTTTTTGTTCACTGTAGAATTTTTGACAAAGTTTCTGGAAGCGATCTATTTTCTCAAATTTTCCCCAAAAAGGATCAAGACAGTTCATATCCAGTTTTCTTCCAAGTGAAGAACGGCCAAACTTATGTCCTTGAATTGTCCTTTACAGACCAATTTGGTCGGGCCTCAAAGAAAACACAGCCCTATTTCAGGGCTTTTAGTAGACCATAAGGGAGAAGACAGATGAACAAAAAATATTTTCTCTTTCTATTTCTCTTTGTTACCGCGATTGCTTGGGGGCAAACAGATGGTTTTCCAGATGCCCCGACACTCATTGCCGAATATGAGGCTGTTTTGCAGGTTGATGGTGGAGATTATACGCCAAGTAATGACGCGACCGCCGAAATAACAAAAGAAGCGTCATTTAGCTTTCCCAACTATGAAATTAGTTGGATTAGTTTCAATATCGATGCCTATCTTGCACCCTGCCCTTGGGGGCCGGTTTGGTACGGTTATGGGCCTATATACCCTAACTGGCATGGGATGGGATATCTAAGCATTTCATCTGATCTTTCCAGCGGCGGCGAACTGCTTTGTTACTTTGGCTCGGAAGGCGGTACCTACTACAGCGCTCTCGGGGATGGCGCATCTATTGCTGGGAACTCCTTCACCGTCAGTGTCATATCATTGGGCTTTCCTTGTGCCCCAACAATCAACCTTACAGCATTAAAAGTTTATGGGACACTCATTAATGATCCAAACGACCCTCCCGAAGAACCCCCAGTCGAGCCACAACCCACAGAAGAAATTGGTATCCAAACTTGGCTTGATATCAAAGGGAATATTCTCCCCTTATTTCCAGAGCCAAAGCCCCAAGAATGCCCACCAGCAGAGTGGGAGATGATGACATTGCGGAAGAAGGGCATCCTTGCCCCTTTTGCCGTTGCCGACCCTGTCAACGTCATGTCTGGGAACTTTGCTCTGCCCGAAGTCGACCTCAAACTCAAAGCCCGCGACCCCATTGTTCTTGCCCGCATATACAACTCTCTCGATCCGCGAGTAACCCCCTTCGGAAAAGGTTGGAGCAGCCCCTTCTTTACCAGACTTACCATTGCCACGACATCCGTGACCTTTATCAACGCCGATGGTTCAGGTTTAACCTTTCCAAAAGTTAATGGCGTATACCAAGCCCCCGAGAACTCCGATCTGAAACTGATAACCCCTGATGCCAACGGCTTCTGGTCCATTCAACATGCGAGCGGCAAAGAGTGGTTCTACAACACTGACGGCCAAATTGTTCGGATGGCAAAAAGCTGCTGTGGCCAAGGCGCAAGCAATGCCTTGTCATTTGAATATGACCAAGCGAAGCGCCTGATAAAAGTTGAAAATTCCTCTGGCCAAGCCATGAACTTTCAATATTCTGCAGAGAACCTGATTGAGCAAGTCACCGATTCAACCGGCAGAATTATTGCATACACATTTGACGCCCAAAAACAGCTCACCTCAATGACAAACCCCATCGGGCAAACGACCACCTATGTATACGGCCCAGAAAACATGCTGACCGAGATTCGTAAACCAGGTCAGGAAAACACGCTCATCACTTATGCTGACAACCGTGTTACCAGCGTCGCTGATCCTCAAGGTCGGACCTCTACCTTTGCCTGGGACCCCACAACAAAGGTGGCCACTGTCATCACACCAGAGGGCACGAGCTATGCGTATAAACTCGCTGACAACGGTGGTTTAGACAACCTTTCTATTGCCGGTGACAACCAGCAAATAGAAAAGTCTTTGCAAGCCTCCGGCTCAAAAATCATTGGGTATACCGATGCGAATGGACAACAGCGAACTTGTACTTACAATGATTTCGGCTATGTCACTTCTATCACAGACGCTCTCGGCAATACCAAGCATTATGAGTGGGATGAAGCCACCAAGAAATTGCTGGCTGAAACTAATGAACTTGGCCACCGAAAAACCTACACATGGTGTGCCCGCGGCAATCTCATGTCCGAAACGGACTTTGCCGGCAACGCCACCAGCTATACCTATGATTCTTATAACAATCGAACCACCAAAACCGACGCACGCGGAAGCACTACCAGATATGTTTACACCGACAATGGGGGTCATTTAACCCAAGTTATCAGCCCCGACGGCGGCGTCTCCAGCTTCACCTACGATGTTCGAGGAAATCTCACAAGTTCAGCCAACCCTCTAGGCTTTGTCACAAGCTTTGAATACGATGCTTTGGATCGTCTGACTAAAACCACTTACCCCGATGGCCGGTGGGTCCAAATGGTCTATGATGTCCGTGGGAACATCGTTCGCCGCATCGACAACCTCAATCGGGAAACAGCTTACACCTATGATTTATCCGGAAAGCTGCTTTCAACCACCCGGCCGGACGGCACTGTTTCCCAAAACGAATTTGATATAGCCGGACGAAAAGTGAAAACCGTTGATGCCCTACAACGAGAAACACATTTCTCTTACGATGCGTTTGACCAGCTTACATGCATAACCTATCCCGACCAGGCCACGGAACGATTCTCCTATGATCTGGCTGGCAACCTGATCTCCAAGACCGACGAGCGTGGTTTCGTCACAAACTTTGAATACGACCCTGTTGGTCGCATGTTAGCAACCATTGATCCTCTCAGCAGCCGGTGGGCAGCGGAGTTTGACGCGGCTGGTCGAAAAGTAGCCGACATCGACCCCTTGGGTCACCGCACGGAGTATGTTCACAGCCCGGCGAATCAGGTCGTCAAAGTCATTGCCCCAGATGGCACAGCTACCAACAACGAGTATGATCTGGTAGGCAATCTCCTCAAAACGATCACCCCTTCTGGTGCACAGTGGTCATGGCAATATGACGCACTCAACCGCCAGACACAAGCGATTGCACCAAATGGTGCCGTCTCAAAAGTCATGTATGACAAGCTTGGCCAAGTCGTCACGGAAATAGATCCATTAGGCCGAAAGATGCTTTACACCTATGATTCGGCGGGTCACAAGCTCACAACCACGGAGCCCGCATCCGGCACCTGGACCAACGTATATGACAGTGCAGGTCGTTTGATAGCGACAAAGAATCCACTTGGCGCACAAACCACCTTTGCTTACGACCTCATTAATCGGCTCATTTCGGAAACGGATCCATTGGGCCAAAAAACAGTTTTTGAATATGACAATGCAGACCGAAAGATTGCTAAAGTAGATCCTCTCGAACGCCGAACAATAACCAACTTCGATGTGCGGGACCGCGTGGTTTCCGTGATCGATCCTGCCGACCGAGAAGTCTCTTTTGGCTATGACGAGGGCGGCAACCGCGTGCGTTTGACCGACGGCGAAGGACGTATTTGGCGCTGGGACTACGATCCAGTAGCCCGAGTCGTTGTTGAAACGGATCCTCTGGCCCACAAAGTTCAGTTCAGCTACGACGCTGTGGGAAACAAGATTACCAAGACCAATGCTCGAAATCAGACCATTGCCTACGATTTCGACACCATGAATCGCCTCAAGAAGGTTACCTATTCGGATGGCGCTGTTGCGACTTTTGCGTATGACCTTGAGGGTCGGGAGATCTCCCGCTTTGCCCCGAACTGCGGCGTCACCAAAACCTGGGATGCTCTTGGCAACATGACCTCCGAAAAGTTCCACCCCTGGAACAAGGGTTGGCAGCTCACCTATGACATCAAAGGCAACCGAATTAAGGCTATCAGCCCTCAGAACAAGACTTTTCGCTACTCTTACGATGCTCTTGATCGGCTGACTGTCCTGAACCCACCCGGCAGCTATGACACCGTGAAATACAAGTTTGACAAAGCCGGGCGCCTGAAACGAGTGAAGCGTCAAAATGTCGTCACCAACTATCAAGTTGATGCAGCGAACCAACTCTTGCGAATCCGCCATGAGAAATGGCAAAAAATTCATAAGAAAACCAAGAAAACCCTTCTTGCCTTGCGAAAATACAAATATGATGCCGCTGGAAACCGCATCCTAAGCAAAGATGAAAGCGGCAAGCCCACTCGCTACACGTTCGATGCCAGTGATTGGCTAACGAATGTTATCTATCCGGATGGCTTACAGGTTTCCTACACATACAACGGGGCCGGAGATCGCCTTACCGAGATGGTTGGCAGTAAAACAACCTCTTATCAATACGATCAAGCAGGCCGCATGATCGCACAAGGCCCGGAATCCTTCATATACGATGCCGACGGCAACCTGACCGAACAGTCAGCAGGCCTTCAAAAGACCACCTACACCTGGACCCCCGACAATCGCTTGGCGGAAACAATGAGCTATATTCGCCAGCGTATTGGCCATGGTCGCAAAGCTCGTTGGTTGCCGTTCCGTCGCACAACCCAAGAAACCTATAGCTACTTGCCCGAAGACTGGCGCCGCGTAAAGCGCGTAACCAACGGCATCAGTCGCGTCTCTCTCTACGATGGCGCTGACGAAAGTCATGAATTCCTGGAAGTTCCCAAGTTCTTCCGCAGAACCTGGCGCTTTGGCAAGTTCTGCTGGAAGCCAAAGCTTCCAGAACTCAAGCTCGAACGAGAGTTTTACTCAGGCCCCAGCACGGACGACATGGTCTCCACCGTCTTCTTCGGCCGTGAACTCCAAATGCTAGATGACGCCCTGGGCAGCACCATTGCCCTGACAAATCACTCTGGCAACGTCTTAGCTCGCATGAACTACGACCCCTGGGGCAACCTCTGGTGGCCTAGAAAGCAAGCCTACCACACACCTCCCTGCCAGAAAAACAAACTCGCTAACTTCCTCGACCGCTTCCGTGGCCACATCTTAGGGAAGTCCCAACACGACCCGTGGAGACTTGGCTATCACTTTGCCAAAGTCTTAACACCATACCTCTTCACAGGTCGCAAATTCGACACAACAACACAAACCTATTTCAACCGCTGGCGCCAATATAACCCCAAAGCAGGGCGGTTCCTTAGCTCGGATCCTATCGGCTTCAACGGAGGAAATAATCTCTATGGATATGCCAACCAGAATCCGCTCACTTTTACTGATCCGTTTGGGTTCGACTCAGTAGAGCGAGGAAATGATGGTAAAGTTTATCTTGTGGTGAATGGGCAACGCATCCCCCTTGAAAGTGAGGCAGAGATTGAACAAGCTCAGATTGCTGTTCGAATTCAAGAAAAGCAAGATGCTCGTGTTGCTTTATCGCAAGATGAAAGTCAATTTTTGTTTGTTTCGGCTGAGCTTGCTAAGCTATGGGTGATGCAAAAGTTTATCGCTTTTGCAACGGGAAAGTGTTTTGCCCTCCCAGCCCCAAATGTTACGGTCATGCGAGTTGAGGGGCTTCCCAACACAAGGATCATAATCGGCAAAAATGGCTTGGTTACAATTCGCGGTGATCAAACCCTTTTCTTGAATTTCGGAAGCTCAACAAGGGCTCAAGAATTCTTTGCAAAAAGAATATCTCAAGGCCTGCCTGGGGCTCAACTTAAGTCATTTGACGTTCCAGCCTCGTTCCTCAATGAGTTGAAAGGAGCTGCTGTTCCAGAAAGTATGGCACGACAGTTTCCAGGCGCACCAATCTTGGTGGATGTTACGAAGTCTGCTAATCAGTTTGGCCTTCGGCCCGGACAAATTGATTCGCTCTTGGAGTCCATCATTCAAGGGACTGGAAGGGCCAAATAAGAATTGGTAAATTCATTACAGCAAATTCAAGCTGAATTCAAGTATCTTTGTGGGGAGACTGCTATTGACAGTCACCCAAGTGGTCTTGGCTCTTTTTCTTTTCACGTCACTACTGTTTGCCAATCTTCCGTGGCCCTTATAGAGGCAAAAAATGTCCTTGCAATAATTGACCAGAGGAGTTTTGGAAAGTGGCCATCAATTAGCGAATGGAAGAAATTGTTACCAGCTGAGTTTGTTTCGACATTTCGGTTGCCTCTTTCTAAAGAGCAAGCCGAAGAGTGGTTGACTTGGTGGCGTCGATTAAACCCTGAGGAGCAAATGGACGCAGAAAATAAAAGAGTCTGGTCTCTAGAAGATTGGCTCTATTGGATGCAACCGGATAATCGGTGCTGGTTTTGGCAAGCATCTAAGCTGATTGATGAGTGCCAAATTCGATTTTATTTAAATGCATTTGAGTGGCCTTTTCCTTGGGGTTCCTTTCGCTGCCTATTACTAGGAGTTGGTGCCAAGGAGGTTACCTCAGAAACTGTTTAACACTAGGGCCTGTTTCTTCCCTCCCCCCAGTGCAGCGAGTTCCGCTCTAACTTGTTGAGCGGACGAGCGGTGCCGGAGCCGATGGGGACATTCTAAAGGGCGCAAAGCCTTCTGGTCAGCTGCCAGAAGAGCGGTGCCTAGGCGGCCCCGCGATGTCCGTTTAAGAGGCCTCTTAGACGGCAAGGGGCCGGGCGCAAGCAGCGTGACAGATGCCGTCCATGGATGGCGGCGGCTGGCGGGATGCTTGTCCTTC
>Ga0210020_1002461_pt1 | contig 14964 bp, 11 predicted proteins | sample CryGeymeta201514_FD_183980 | JGI IMG/M metagenome (GOLD analysis project Ga0210020, IMG submission 183980) | Groundwater microbial communities from Crystal Geyser aquifers in Utah, USA - Crystal Geyser metaG 2015-14 (SPAdes) (version 2) | ecosystem: Environmental > Aquatic > Deep subsurface >... | reverse complement strand
TGTAACGTTTAATTCGCTTGAAATTTCATCGGATGCAACTATTTTAAGCCCCGATGCTTGCGCTTCAATAAGGGTTACCGGCAAGCCTTCATTGGTTGACGGAAATAAGAATATATCTATGGCTTGAAGAATGTTTTCAACATCACTTCTAACGCCTAAAAATTGAACTGAATCTTCTATTTTTAATGCTTTGGCTCGGGCTTCAAATTCAGTTCTATCGCCACCACCCACTAATACTAATGTCGTTTTTGGTTCCATGTTTTTTAATTCTTTAAATACATTCAAAATAAAAGCATGGTTTTTTTCCTGTACAAAATTCCCAACATGTCCAATGACTAAATGTTGAGGGTTTAGGTTCAATTTATCTTTATAATCGTTGGCTACCTTTTTACGGTAAATAAATTTTGAGGTGTCAATGGCATTGTTAATAACCGTAATATTGGGCTCATTTTTTTTGCCAAATAGCCATATCCCAGCTTTTTCACCACAAGCATAGTAATAGTTTGCATATTTTGGTATATTTTGTTTGAAAATATTTTGAGCAAAAAAGCGAACAACAAAACTTAAAGGCTGTCTGTTTTTAGAAAATGGATTGATGTTTAAATGGTATAAGCTGGTGTGACTATGGGCGATTCTAACAGGTACTTTATTTTTTCTTGCAGCGTTTAAAACAAAAACACTTAAACCATTTAAATGGGCATGTACGATTTTGTATTCGTTATGTTGTTTGAAAAATTCATCAAGTTCCTTTTTATAGGCCATTAAATTTTTAAGATTAATATTAGATAATCGATGTATTTTACCCCCCAAAAGCTCAATTTCCCTGTCAAAAACACCTTCCTCTTTCCGATGTAAAAGAAAATCGAATTGTACTTTTGAGCGATTTATATTTCGATAATAATTCATAATCATGGTTTCGGCACCCCCACGATTCATAATGGTTAAAACTTGCAATACTCTAATGGGTTCCATCATTACATATCCAATTTAAAGGTTCTTTTTACGGCATCTATTTTACCGTTAGCGCCAATAGGAATATCATCAACTATATTGATGTTAAAGTTTATGTTTTCACCCAAACGCTCTTTTAAATTTTTTATCAATTGCTTCTGTGTCTTTTCAGAATAGTCCTTATCAGCAATCAAGTTTATAACAATTAAATTTGGACGTTCCTGTATGAGTTGACTTTTTATAATGCCTGTAAGTCCTTTATAGGCAGTGTCCAATCTGCCCACATATCCTTTTTCTTTGGTCCAAAAAATATCATCTTCTCTACCTATAATCTTATCAATAATTGGCATGTTACAAGAACAACTGCAGGTAGCATGCTCTGAGGCTAATAAAACCGTGTCGCCAATGTTGTACCGGATTAATGGGGTTTTGTAGTTTATAAAGCTGGTCACTACCAATTTGGCAATCTCTCCCGGTTTTGCAACCTTGCCTTGCATGTTAAAAAACTCAAACACACCAGAATCGGTATTCAAATGCAACTTGCCTTTTACACATTCGGTAATAAACGGACTTCCTTCACTGGAGGCATACTGGTTAAACACCTGGCAATTAAAGGCTTTTTCTATAGCTTCCCGTTGATAATCATAAAGGGTTTCTGCCGTTACCGCTATGGCTTTGGGCTTGAAGGTTAAGGCAATCTTATTTTTAATGATAAATTGACTAAGGATGTAAATAGCCGAAGGATAGCCGTCTATTAACGTGGGTTTAAACCGATTGAGCTTGTTTATATAGTAAATTAGGTTTTCTTCGGTTAAATGATAGGTGGACATTAAAAGTTGTTTGTTAAAATAATTATAAACCCAAAAAGGAGGCTTGGAAGCTTTAGGATTTACAATGAGATTCCCAGAAAGTCTTACTTGTTTACCATTTGGTTCAATACCTATAACGCTATGAAATCGTTTCCATATTGCAAAGCATTGGTTAACAGAATATAAATCCAAGTAATCTATCATAGGTGTACCGCTAGTACCACTGGTGTGATTGATCATTGCCACATCTCTTTTTGTATTTATTATGGCTTCCACATTACTTTTTCTCTCAGATTTTTCTAATATTGGCATGCTTTGCAAAACATTCATGGGGTTGGATTGAATGCTATCCAGCGTGATCCCTTTTTCTTTCATAATAGTGCCATACCAATGCGAGTATTGGAAGGCCTCAGATAGTAACACGATCAATCGTTCCTTATTATATAAGGCTAGGGTGCCTAAATCGGCATCCCATAAATGAATGTGTTCGTTCCAATAAGCTTTAAAATCTTTATTGAATCGTTTCTTTTGATTGCCATACGCTTTTATATTAAGTAAAATAAATTTTAGCGGATAGGGTAACTGCTGATATATTTTTTTAATAAGTCCACTCATTTTAATGGGTTATATTATTGAGATAAAAAGTTTTCAAGGTTTCAGTATTCGAAATAATATCATATCCACTTTCCATAATGATTTCTTTTGTATTTCTTTTGATAGGTCTTTTATTTAGCATCTCCATAATTTTTTCAGCCCAAGATTCAGGGGTGTTTTCAATAGACATAAATTGTAACGCATCTGTTATTTTAACTTCATTGGTAATGGTATTTGAAGCCAGCACAGACATTCCGGAAGCCTGAGCTTCGATTAAGGTTACGGGCAATCCTTCGTAAAAAGAGGGAAACACAAACACATCCATCATTTGGCAGAGTTGCGGGATATCGGTTCTTACCCCTAAAAAACGGATGTTTGCGTAAACACCTAAGGTTTTAGCTTCCTGCTCGATGTCATTTTTTAAAGGGCCGTCGCCTATTAAGACCAAAACCGCTTGGGGTTGTTTTTTAAGTAAAGCCGCAAAAATCTTCAATAAAAACCCATGGTTTTTTTGGCTTACAAACCTTCCAATATGGCCAAGTACCAGAGCATCCTCTAGCTTAAATTTCTTTTTGTATTGGTCTTCAACTACGGGGTTGTACTTAAATATATCGGTTGGAATGGCATTGTTCATGGTTTTAAACGGGGTCTCACCAAAAAGCCATTGGCCTGCTTTGTAGCCACAGGAAAACAAGTGGGTGGCATGGGTTTTAACACGTTTTTTTAACTGCAGCTTTATTAATTTTTTAAAAGTTTCTTTGAGCTGTTCTTTTGAACGGAACAACGAGCTCCAACTTACCGAATCGATGGCAATGTGGGCATGGGCAATGCGACAGGGAATGTTAAACTCTTGAGCTATTTTTAAAGGAAAACTGCTAAAGGTATTGAGGTGCGAGTGGATGATGGTATATTGGTTATGGGCTTTAAAAAACGTACGCAGTTGCTTGTAATAAGGCTGAGGGCATAGCGGATTGATGGCCTCAAACTTAAAGATACGCCCTCCTAATTGAATGATTTCATCATCAAAGGCTGCGGGCTCTTTGCGGTGTACCAGAAAATCGAATTGCACTTTAGTGCGGTCTATGGCCCTATAATAGTTCATGATCATGGATTCGGCACCGCCACGATTCATAATGGTAAAAACCTGTAAAATTCGAATGGGCTCCATCAAAAATCGTTTTTGGTTTTTAGTCGGATATAAATGTTTAAAACTATCCCCAATGGAATGGCTAAAATGGTAATTAATTTTTTGGGTGATTGGTTTAAGAACTCGCCATTTTTTGTAAAGATGGCACAGGATACATAATGAATGGCATTTTTAAATTGGTCTTTAAAACTTTTGGACAATACCATTCTGCTTTTTCTGGAAAAGGCAAAGCCTTTGGGATGCCTGCGATATTGTTTTAGCATATTTTTGCTGGAACCATCTTCTAAATATTCAACCGTACACAAGATCTCGTTTATGGGAAACAGTTTATAGTCTTGATCTATTAATTGGTACAAATAGCCTAGGGGCACAAAGCGTTCGCCCTCAAAGATGGGGTAGGCTGGATATTGCCTAACAACATCCGTTCTCAACACTAATTTTTTATCTCCGGTAACACCATGTTTGTTATAAATGTCGGTAAGTGTGGTTTCTGTAAGGTTCGATGGCATTTTTGAACCTATAATGCGGCCCTCTTTATCGGCATCTAAACCCACTAAGCCTGCAAATTCAAGCTTGTTTTGTATAATTTTCCAGTGTTTTAAAATAATTTCAACGGCATTATCAGGCATAAAATCATCACTATCAATACAAACATTGAGTGGGGTTTCTATCAAACGGTACGCCGCGTTATGGGCACCATGCATGCCTAGATTTTCTTGGTAGTGGTACACAATGTCTATCTTTTGCTCGTTTATCCACGCTTGGACTAAGGTTTTGGTGGTATCGGTGGAGCCATCATCTACAATAAGCCATAAAAAATCCTTTTCCGTTTGTTTTATAAGGCTTTGATAACACTGGTCCAGGCAATAGGCTCGGTTATAAGCAGGCGTAAAGATTGTTAATGTTTTCATGAATATCATTTAAAAAATAACTAATAAAAAAAGTAATACATAAAATACGTAAATGAAAAATATAAAAGCATGATTTTTCCAATTACCAAATGTTGGTTTTTAAAAAAGGTTTGTTTTAAAAAAGGATAAATAACCACAATAGCCATCATAAACCATGACAGGTAGGCAAACCTATTGGAATAATTGGCATTAATCACTAAAATCCAGAACCCATTGCAAACAAAATAGGTGTTAAGGAGTCTATTATATATGGGGTCATTAAAATTCCTTTTAAATACAAAGTAATATCCTGCCGCTATTGCAAAACTACTGTGAAACAAAAAGTCCCAACGAAATCCTGTTTGTGAAAAAGTCCCTTCTTCAGCCTCTGAGGTTAAATACCCAGCCAATCTATCATCGTCACCAAAACCTAAATTGGCAAAGAGCGATACCCATACCGAGCCCAAAGCTAAAGATAAGGGAATGCAAACCAACCAAGCTTTAAAATAAACTTTAGGATTGTTGTAAATTAGGGTTAAAATAAACGCTCCAATGGGCAATAGCGTCGTTTTATGAAAGAGTACGGCAATAAAAAAGAAAAAGGCCATTAAAACTTTTTTGTTTTGGTAGCATACGCCCCATAAAAACAGGGAACAGGCGGCCCCATTTCTAACGCCATTAACCCCATAGGTCCAGAAAGAGTAGGACACCACAAACATGATAAAGGCGTAATACCAATACTCCTTGAAGTATTGTTTGGATATTTTATATAAAGGAAAAATATAAATAAAAGCACAAATGCTAAAAAAGGTATGCACCGAGGCAATACCCGACATAAATTTCATAAACACATGCCAGCCATAATCATGGACCGTTAAAATTTTAGCACCTTTGCTATAAGCTGTGTAAGCTCTGTAATAATTGATGGTATCTCCAAAAGCTGCACTTGCTGGTCTTTGACCAATGTAAATAATGAGAGAAAACAATAACCCATACCCAAAAAAATTAATAAACCTTACATTTTTAGGATTATTAATGTCTAAAACATAGGTATGGAACAAGGTAAAAAGCACTAAAAAAAAGCACAAATTAAGATAAATGGGATAATACCAATCTAGAGGTACAAATGTTATCATGTTTTTTTAGTCTTTTATCTTTTCAATGATGGCAGTTTGTTTAATGTTTTTAATAATTCTACCAGGATTTCCTACCACCGTACAAAAATCGGGCACATCTTTAACCACCACGGCACCGGCACCAATGTTTACATAATTGCCAATGCTTATACCTCCTATAACAATGGCCCCTGTATAAATGGACACATGGTGGCCTATGGTGGGCCGTTTGCCATTAATTTCACCAACCGTAACCAAATGGTTTACATAAAAATTTTCACCAATACTTTCGGCATTCAGTATGGTGCTATAAGGATGCCCTGTTAAAATACCACCGCCCAACTTGGTGCTGACATCGATACGGAAGTATTTTTCTTTTGGGCAATATAAATTGAGTAAACTTGATATAATGCCACGGTTTCTAAAATAAAAGATGGTTCGAAAATCGGTAGAAAGGCTTAAAAAATAAATAAGCAAAGTGGTTTTACTGCCGTTGATGTTTTTTTCTTTGGACCAACGCTCTAAATCTTGATCGATAATTGCTTTATTTTTACTTGCTTTATAGAGCAAAACGTGCGGAATCAATAATAGATGGTACATAAGTCTTTGAAAAGTAACCATAAAAAATGATTTTAATTTATTTTTAAATATTGGTTAGCAACGGTTTTTAAATTAAATTCATCCAAAAACCGGGTACTTTTTTTTTAATTTTTATCCAAAACAACCTCATTAAACATTTCTGACCATAAAGTCATCACTTTTTCCACATTAAAGTTATTAGCGTTTATCCTAGCGTTCTTTCCCATGGAAATCAACAAATTTTTATGAAGCATTAAATGTATTAAACTATTTGCAAATGCTTCATTATCATTGACAGGAATTAAAATCCCATTATCGTCATTGATGATATTTCTTGGGCCATGTGGGCAATCAAACGATACAATAGGTAAACCACAAGCCTGAGCTTCCAAAAGCACCAAAGGAAAACATTCATTTTCAGAAGTCATGACAAAAAGCGATGAACTCAACATTTTATTCTGTATATGGTTTGTTGGGCCCTTTAACAGAAGGGAATTTGTTAACTGTTTATCCTCAATTTTTTTCTGCAGTGTTTTTATATAACTCAAATCTCCAGTACCGTAGATGTGCAATTGCCAATCTTTATTTTTTTTATGTACTAATTCCCAAATATCAATTAAAATGTCAAAGCGTTTTACGGGAGCAATTCTGCCTGCAGATATTACCACAGGTTGTGAGACCTCTGAAACCGTGGTTGGGTAGAAGGTTAATGGATTTGGTATGATTTTAACATTATTTGTTTTATAATAACTGGCTTCATCTTTGTTTAACACCACCAAAGTATTGTATTTTGACTCCACAAAATCGGCAAATCTTAAAAAATATTTTTTCTTTGACTTATTAGAGGTTTGCCTGTAAGCAGTTTCAATAAACTTTGAGAAATGAAACTCTTTAACTTTGGGAATGGTTTTGTTAATAAAAGGCATAAAGTACGTATCTACACTATGACTGCAAACCACGACCACATCGGGTTTTATTCTTTTTAAAACTTGTTTTGTTTTATTAATATGCTTAGGGATCTTCAATACATTTATTGGATGGAAATAAGATTTGTTACGTTTATAATTGATGTTTAAATCTTCAAATACAATAGCATCATTAAAGTAATAGCAAGCTTTATGTTGTTTTTGCTCTGTAGTTATGATATAGACCTTATGGTCTTTAAGAGCCGAAAAATAATTAGCTTTGATAGAAAGGACCCTTTCAATACCACCGTGCCTATAAACCTGATCGATAACAAATACAATGTTCATGCTTATTTTAAAGGAATTAAGGTATTAAACAAGGCATCCCATTGGGGCACAATAACGTCTGGTAAAAATCGTTTTACATGTTCTTTGGCCAATGCTCCCATGCGGTGTCTTAGGGGTTCACTCTCAATTAAGGCTATTATTTTTTCACTGAATTTTGAGATGTCTCCGTTGGCAACCAAAAACCCATCCACTTCATTTGCAATGATATCGGAAGGGCCATAAGGACAATTATAAGACACACAAGGCACGCCATACGACATGGCTTCGGTAAGCACCATTCCAAAACCTTCGTATCTGGAAGACATGGCATAAATAGAAGCTTGTTGATACTTATCGGCAATGTTTTTAACAGGAGCAAAAAAATGAACACTATCCTTAATTCCTAAGGTCTTTGCTAAGCTTTCCAATCCTTCACGTTCATCAAAAGTTCCATAAATATCCAAACTCCAATCGGAATGTTTTAAGGCTACCAACTGCCAACTTTTTAATAAGCGATCATAACCTTTTTGAAAACTTTGTTTTCCAACAGCCAATACTTTTTTATTTTGTAAGGTACTTTGCACTTGTGGGTAAAAAGATAGCGGGTTGGGTATTACCTTTAGGTTTTTTAAAGGCCATTCCTTGGTGTTTCCATGAGTCAATACCACAAAAGCATCATAAAAAGAGGCACCAAAATTCATTAATTTAAAGATTAAGCCTATTTTTAATCGACTTAAAACCGTTGGGCTATCAACCTTAATGGCAATGTTTTTTGAAACATGTCGTTCATATATCATGGCACAAGGTTTACGGATTAATAAGGGTAATAGTAGGCCTTTAAGACCATCGTCGCAAACCAAAACAATATCAGGTTTAACTTTATTTATAATTTTTTTAATGCCTGATTGGTATTGCATTAAATAACTTACAGGATTTCCAAATGCCTGTATATTGTAAAATGTAATGGCTTTACTAAAATCATAAAACAAATCTTGATTATCTTGATTTAAAGTTAAAATATGTATTTTATGCTTGTAAATATCAGCTAAATAACTTGCTTTAATTGACAAAACACGTTCTAAACCACCTGGGCCACATACTTGGTTTGTTATATATAGTAACTTAATAGTGTTATTCATTCAATATTATTAGTTTAAATCCTAGTTTTAGGATACTATTTAAAAATATAAGCGTTCAATTTCAAAGAAACCATTTTAAACCTATTCTTCAATTAAAAAATCGAGAACACCCACGTTTTCATGTTCATTAAATGTGTGTGTGCCCACATATCCTTTTTTAGGAAAAATTTCATTAACTTTAATTTCCATGTAATCATGTACGGTTAACAATTTTATTTCATTAAATACTAAATTCTGACCATATCCATCCCTGCAATTTTGTGATACTCTAATAATCTTTCCGTTATTATAAATAAATTTACCTGCATTTCTTGCAAAACCAGCATTGCTTATAACTGGATTTTTTATATGTGGTTTCCAATTATTTGTAAACAAATCATCTGAATAATATACATACAATCTTTCGTTATTTTCATGTTCAAAATCCTCTATTTTGTTGGCAAAAATCCAGTACAAATTATTATGATGAATCCATACAGCGTCCAATAATCTTATGTTTTCCATTAAATTCATTTGAAAGTCCCATTTAAATGGAAAATGTTTGCACTTGTACAATTGTAACGTATTGTTTTGGCTACTTTCAGGAATCATATAATAAGCATCATCTTTAAAAAAAACATTTGGAAACGATAAGTGGTATTCTGTATTAATAATATCTTCTTTTTTTATAATCTCAAAATTTTGATTCAATTGAATGCATGATATTTTACCCAAATTGTTTTGTTTTAATTCTTCGAAATAAACAAACAAATTCTTATCGTTTGGTTTAATAATAAATGGATCTGCCCAAAAAGTCTTTTTGGGTTGTTTTAAAAAAAACAATTTATGATCTATTTTAATAGCTATCTTCCAATTCAATTTTTTTTTATTGATTTTTCTAATTAATAGAATAAAAATTAATTTTAGATAATAAATAATAGTTATAACTTTTAATAGATTATCTTTTTTTTTCCTAGTAATTAAACTATCGTGTTTAGATTTTGTTCCTAATTTTGAAATATCAGTATTCTTAATGAATTTTGATAAGTAAATGAAATAGTTATGTAGTATTTTATAAATATTGTTTTTTATACCAACTTCTTTTTTTAATTTAATTTCGGATACTAGATTCCAATTTTTAGATGCTAAATTATTATGAAGGATGTTTAATGTAATTGATGATTGGTTTAACACATCCCATATTACTGTATTTTGATTTACTTCTAGAAGTAAAAACCCATTCTTTGAACGGTTTATTAAATTTTTAGACTCAGAAGGTTTGTTTTCAAAAATAATCCAATCGCTTAGTTTTAAATCTTCATGATTCCTTGTTATCGTAATTTTGTTGCCTAAATTTTGTTCTTCAATATTTAATAAACTTAATGGGTTGGTTTTATGATTACTGAATTTACTATCGACATAATTTATAATTGAATTGAATACAAATTTATTTTTGTTTTTAGCTCTTTCATTTATTAAAATTGTTGCTTTAAAGCTGACGCATTCTTGTGTTAAGTCTTTGATGCAATTCCAAAAATACAAATGAACTCTATTTGAATTTACAACAAAAATAATTTCATTCATAACCAGTTAATTATTTGTAATTTAAATATAGTAATTACTTTTATATCTGTTGATTTTGAAGAGTTAACCTATAAATTTTTTGCACTTTTCCTTTAAAGGCTCGGCTAACTTATGATGTAACTCAAGATTTCTTACCATGGTATTTTTATTAATTTTCCCATTTAAACCAAAGTTTGAGGTGAATTCCCCCGTTTTACTATTAATATCAATACGGTTAAACAGCTCTAAAATGCCATCGAACCTGCAAGAATCTACAAAGCTATCAAAGCCATTGATATAAATTACTGGGGTTCCCATAGCTAAACAAGGCAAAGCACAATGAATTCTGGAAGTAATAACCAGCTTTGCCCTGGCATACTTTTTTAATAAGTCTTCGGCCATGGCAAATTTTTCTTCATCAGAAATATTATTTAAAGGTTCTTGATCAATATATTTAGCGGTTAATAATAAATCTTTCTCAATTAAGTTTTTTAGATGCTTATTTTTTTTGCCTATTTGAAAAGCTTTACCATTTAAGAGGCTCTTTATTGTGGCTTTCAAACTATAAAATAGTCTTTGTTTGCTTGGATAATTATAGAGTGGATCAACAATATAAATATCTTCCCCACGCTCTGAATTATCTACTTTATAACTGTCTAATGTTAAGGTTAAGCAACCAGTAAAATAGGCCTTAATACCTTTAGCATTTAAAGTATCGGCTGTAAATTGATCTCGGCAGCCTATGGGTTCGTGTTTTTTAAGGTAAGCGATGCCCATATCGCTTAGCATGGCTGGTGCCGCGGTATTGTTCATATGAAACGATACAAATAGAGGAATAATTTGTTCTGTGGGCATCCAATTATGCGTGTTATGTATAAACCATCCATTCATAATTAGCTTAACAGATTCCCCTTTGTAATCTGCCAAAGTCTCTCTATCAATGTATTTATCGACTTTTGGCAAAAACTGTTTTGCTGCTAAACTTTGTATGTTATCACCAACATTAAAGTACTTTTGATTTTCTATATAGTTTAATAAACCGTATTTCATAATTTAATTTTTTTTAATAAAGAAATTAACCTAGGATATTTATTTCTTAAAATAAATTTTAATTTTCCTGTGGCTCTTTTAGGGTTATTTATTTTTGCTTCCATAAGTAAATCTAGTTCTCCATTTCTTATTCTATCTAATTGGCTGTTTTCTATTTTTTTGTCTTCAAATACATACACGTTTTCTGTGTTTTTTGCTTTTTCCATTAACTCCTGCCAGAAATATTGCATGCCTCGGCTGGCACTTCCAATGTTTAAAACTTCAAACATGTTTTTGTACACCGTTTTGTCTACTTGAAACCCATAGTGGTTAGGATTTTCGCCATTTAAAATAATCCCTAAAATGGTTCGGTAACATTTTTCGCAATGACTGCAATTAAATTCGCTTCTAAGCTCAGAATAACAAACTCTTAATTTGAATTGGGTGTTCGTTTTTTTTGAAAAAGCAGTAATTAAATCAACCTTGTCTTGACGTTTAAGCTCATAACCGTCATGATGTACCCGAATGCCTGCCCAACTAATTTTTTCGTCTATTTGCGGTGTTGAACCCCAGGCAATTTCAATTTGTTTGGTATAGGAAGAGGCGATGTACAGTTGAGTGTAATTATTTAAAAACGATAAAGGAGCCACCGACCCTATCAGCGAAAGGCCGTGCTGTACTTTTCCCCACCATCCAATATCTTTTAAAAGAAGTTCTACTTGGTAAGTATAGAAGGTTCTAACATTGGTTTCAATATAGTTTTTTGTGTTGTTTTTTAACAACGCTTCTAAGGCTATAAACTCTGTAAACTCATGCCATTGTTTATGGTCTTGTATCTCAATATCGGCACCATGGATGGTTATTAAATCGGGGGTGTGCTGGTAGGTACGTATGTAGGTAGCATAGGCATCAACACCACCACTAAACAGCATGGCAGATTTAGTTCCAGAGAGTTTGTTTTTAACCAAGGTTTTAGCTATTAACTGTCCTGCTAATGGATAAGAGGCATATTGCTTTTGAAATTCGGATTTTACCTGTTTTATGGCATTGAAAAAATCTTCATCGACTTCATCGACCTCAATATCAAACCCAGCAAACCAAGATATGGGAAGCATATTGGATAAAAAAGGAATAACCAGGATGCTTTGCGGCACTGGGTTTACAGCCTGTTGATAGGCTATATAAAGGGGACTGTTTTTATTGAAGTACTTTTCAATTTTTGGCGATACCTTATAGTGATACACTATTTTTTTACCGTTGTTCTCTAGGGCGCACTGTAATAACTTAAGCATCTTTTATAATTTTATTTTGTTCCAAAGTAACCCAAATGATTTTTTAAATAACTCTTTTTCAAACGCAATACACCCTAAATGGTAGATGGTAAAAGTAAATACCAAGGTATAACATATTGCTTTTATTACAAAATTAATCCATCCATCGCCCGGTATAAAACGGATTACATACCCTATGGCAATAATTATTAAAAGAGCAAAGAAGGTTTTATGAAGTAGTTCTTTAAAAAATCTAAGAATATTAAGGCCAATGCGATGGTGATAATAAAAATTCATAACGTTTTGAACAATAATCCATGCTGTAATAGACCCTATTATCATTCCAATAGCGCCATGTTTGGTCGCTAAATAAGCACCTAGAGCCGTTCCAAGAATCATGAATGACAAATACAGGATAGCTTTGAAGGCTAACTTACTTTTTGCTTCTAAAATAGAGTTTCCAAAACCTTGCACCAACGGAAGCGTGTAGGCAACCATAATCAAGACGGCTATCATCCATGATTGAAAACTACCTATTTCTCCCAATTCTTTGCCAACCCATAAAAACACAAATTGCTTTCCAAAAAGCACAAAAGCTATTAAAATATACATTAATACAATAAATGATATTCTCCCAATTTTAATCATCATGGAAGTTAGTTCTTCACCTGTGGCATTAGCCACAGACATTTGAGTAGCCCTTGGCAGAAACAAACTGGAAATAGCCGTGGAAAATGCGCCATAATAGGTACCTAAAACAATGCCAATGCCATAAATAGACAACACCTCGGGTGGGCTTATATGACCCAAAACCCAATGACCTGCTTGCCATTGGAACAAACTTACCAAGGCAAAAACAAATATCCAAGTTGAATACCCAAATATTTCTTTGATAAAGCGTACAGAAAAGTTATGTAATTTAATTTTTATTTCTAATGTTTTAAATACGTAATAGCCTGTGATGATAATAATTAATATATTAAATATAGAGTCTATGATTACAAGCGCTATGGCTTTACCACCCATACTTAGTATGGCCACCACCACAATGGATCTTAAAATATAACGAATAATATTTAAGGATTTTGAGAATACAAAGCGTTCGTAACCGTAACAAATACCTGTTAAAGCGCCTCCGGGTAATCCCGTAGCAAGATTAAAAATAAAAATAATGAATATAACCTTGGCTATTTCAATTTCCTGCGCATCCATTTGAGTGAAATAAGCCTCTAGATACCCGTAAAATATTACGCCAATAATAACAATTAAGGATGAAATGATGCCATAAAGAATAAATGCCGTTGCCAAAAAATTTTCTTGCCCTATGGTATCCTTTTGAGCTTTATATTTTGCGACAAATCTTACAATGGTATTATTAAGACCAAAATCTAGTAGTGAAATGGTGCCAACCAAAGCTCCAATAGTTAAATAAATACCATACTCTGCTGTGCCTAAATGATTAAGTATAAAGGGTGTAAGCAATATTCCTATCACATTGGTTAGGAATATGGTGGTATAATTTAATAAGGCCCCAATTTTTATTTGGCTCACAATGGTTTGTTTTGGTTTAAATTTAAGGCTTTAAAGGCGCCCATCAACCGATTCTTTTAAAACACCTTTAACATCATAAATGATGCCTTTTGGGTTTAGAAGGGATTTAAGGGTTAATGTTAAAAACTCCTGATGTGCAACTGCATGGATGATGGCGTCAAATTTAATTTTAGGTAATTGGGTCATGGTTTTAAGGCTATATTCATGCATGACTTCTTCGGGGTTAGCCCATGGGTCAAAAACAGTAACTTGAGTCCCAAAACTTTGAAGTTCACGAATAACATCCACCACTTTGGTATTGCGTACATCGGGACAGTTTTCTTTAAAGGTAACGCCCAATACCAGAATATGGCCGCCTTTAATTTTGATGTCTTTTTGTAACATGAGCTTGATCACTTCCATCGCCACATACTGGCCCATACCATCATTCACACGGCGACCTGCCAGAATGATTTCTGGGTGATAACCTACTTCCTGCGCTTTTTGAGCCAGATAATAAGGATCTACGCCAATACAATGGCCACCTACCAAACCGGGCTTAAAGGGTAAAAAGTTCCATTTGGTGCCAGCCGCTTCCAATACGGCATGGGTATCAATATCCATCAAATTAAATATTTTGGCGAGTTCATTCACAAAAGCAATGTTGATATCGCGCTGTGAGTTTTCAATCACCTTGGCGGCCTCGGCTACCTTAATAGTAGGAGCAAGGTGGGTTCCTGCTGTAATAACCGAGGCATATAAATCATTCACTTTTATGCCAATTTCTGGGGTGGATCCCGCCGTAACTTTTAATATTTTATCAACGGTATGCAATTTATCGCCCGGATTGATCCGCTCCGGCGAGTAACCTGCGTAAAAATCTTGATTAAATTTTAAACCGCTATATTTTTCAAGTACTGGGATGCATTCGTCTTCGGTTGCACCAGGAAACACGGTGGATTCATAAATGACAATATCGCCTTTTTTTAAGACCTTACCCACGGTTTCGCTCGATTTATATAGTGGTGTTAAATCAGGACGATTGTTTTTATCAATAGGTGTAGGGACGGTAATGATGTAATAGTTACAGTTGATTATGTCTTCTAATTGAGTGCTACAATACAGCCCTAGATCTG
>Ga0210020_1002458_pt1 | contig 14973 bp, 9 predicted proteins | sample CryGeymeta201514_FD_183980 | JGI IMG/M metagenome (GOLD analysis project Ga0210020, IMG submission 183980) | Groundwater microbial communities from Crystal Geyser aquifers in Utah, USA - Crystal Geyser metaG 2015-14 (SPAdes) (version 2) | ecosystem: Environmental > Aquatic > Deep subsurface >... | reverse complement strand
ACAAACATGGGAATCATATACGTAAGGCTTTGACCCTTGATAAACATTGCGGCAATCAAAGTTCCACCCAGCATAATGACCGGAGGCAGGATGGTGGTCAGCAGATTGATGGTCGGAGGCGCGCCAGGGGATTGTGGCGGACTGGGGAGTTCGATTTTATCAGCCGGCAGGCGTATCGGGTCACGCTGCGCGGGAGAAAATCGGCGCCGCGGATTTTGCAAGCCGTTGACCCCCTTGGGCTGGGCGAATGTCTTAACGGCAGATAATTTGGGCATGGGACCTGGGCGGCACAAAATACCCACCTATCCCGGCGGGCCTTATTCCCGGCGGGATAGGGTCAATATGTGAAAGGCAAGGAAAAGCAGGAGATAGGTTCAGGCGAGTTTGCTGGCTATCTGCTCCCACTCGTTGATTTCGGCCTGCAGTTTCGTGGCCATGGTATTCAGGTTTTCCAGCGTCGTGTTCATGCCGCTCCGCCACTGGTCGTACAGGCCGAAGAACTCCGTCGCCGAGTTCCCCATCCAGGCCGGCTGCAAGCCGTTGACCGTGCTGGTCATGCTCTGCAGCAGGCTGGTCAGTTGCTGGTAAGTATTGGCCATATTGCTCTGCGCGCTGCGAGCGGTCTCGACTTCCATGTGAAGGGTTGCCATAATTTATTCTCCTTTGTGAGTAGAAACGAATGTGGAAACGCTAAAATGATTATATAATAGGGAGTATCAAAAGTCAATCAATATTTCAAACACATTTTTTGCAAAAACGAAGGAGGGAACACCATGGGAGATTTGATCGGTCAATCGCTCGGACGTTACCACATTCTCGAACAACTCGGCGAAGGCGGGATGGCGACCGTATACAAAGCCTTCGACACGCGCCTGGAATGTGACGTGGCGGTCAAGGTCATTCGCACGGAAAAGTTCACGCCGGAAGTGTTGGCGCGCGCCCTGAAACGCTTCGAGCGCGAGGCCAAAGCCCTGGCGCGGCTGACCCACCCCAATATCGTCAAGGTGAGCGATTACGGAGAGTATGAGAGCCGGCCTTATCTGGTCATGCCCTACCTGCCGGGGGGGAACCTGAAGCAGTTGCTCAAAGAGCGTGGGCGGATCCCCTGGCAGGAAGCGGCCAAATTGCTCCTCCCGATTGCCGAAGCTCTGGACTTCGCCCATAGCCAGAAAGTCATCCACCGCGACGTAAAACCGTCCAACATCCTACTGACCGAGCGCGGCCAGCCGATGCTGACCGACTTTGGCGTGGCCAAAGTCATCGAAGACGAAGCCACGATAGACCTAACCGGCACCAGCATGGCCGTCGGCACACCGGAGTACATGGCCCCTGAACAGTTCCAGGGTAAAGCCATTGACGGTCGCGCCGACATCTATTCACTTGGCATTGTGTTCTTCGAGACGCTGACAGGACGCAAGCCCTACCAGGCGGATACGCCTGCCGCCGTCATTTGGATGCAGGCCAGCGAGCCACTTCCCCGCCCGAAGCAGTTCGCGCCAGACCTGCCGGGGGCGGTGGAGAAGGTGCTCCTTAAAGCCCTGGCTAAAAAGCCCGAAGACCGCTACCAGAGCATGGGCGAATTTGCGGCTGCATTGGAAGGCATGACGGCGATATCACCGACTGCAAAAACAAAAGAAAGTGCCCCAAAACGCGAGCGTCCGCCTAAGCCAGAAAAGACAGCGGCTGCTGTGCCAAGTGCGATCTGGAAACGCTGGATTCCCATTGCTGCGCTGGTGGCAATCCTGGCCATCAGCCTTGCGGTTGGCAGCGGACTGTTGAAAATGGGTCAACAGGGGCAGGGCCCCCTGACCGGGCTGGCCACAGATACCGCAACTGCAACACCTACTCCCTTTATACCAACCATCACGGAAATGGTGAGAACCCTTTCCGCGCAAACTTTTAATTTTACACCCTCTACTACTCCAGTCCCCACTGTTCTGCCCGCTCCCGCTATTACATCCTATGGACAAGATAGAATTGCATTTGCAGTAAATAATCGAGTCGGATATGAAGTTTATACGATGAAACCAGATGGTAGTGAGCTTACACTGTCATTCCAAGGTTCCAATAGATTCTCGTATTTAGCTTGGTCGCCTACCGGCAGCAATTTTGGCTTGGTCGCTTGGCGAGATGGAGAGAGTCGTCCCCGTGTCAACATAGTTAACCCAAATAAAAGTCAAACGCCCTTAACAAGCATCAATTATGTTGGCCGTTTGGAATACTATTGGGGTGAAGGTTTATCGTGGTCTCCTGACGGGGAAAATATAATCTTTGCGTCTCAGGGTAGCCAGTACCACTTATTCCAGATTAACGTAAATAATGCTTTTGAGAGCTCAATACTGAGTTCACCTTCGGGCATTTGGAATCCGCAGTGGTCACCTGATGGGAAATTAATCGCTTACTTTTCTGCTCCATCTAATTCCTACAATCTTTATTTAGTAAATGCAGATGGCACGCAGAATCGTCAGGTGACGCATTTCACTGAATATAATTCATCTCGTCCTCTCAATTCAATATCTTGGTTTCCTGACAGTAAACGAGTAACAGTAGAAGGTACAAATTTTTTTAATCCATCCTATTGGGAAGACGAACTTTTTTTAATTGATATTGATAACTATAAGGTTTTGAATTTGACAAGTAGTTTAGATGACGTGGTTGATTTCGCATGGTCTCCAGGAGGGGACCAAATTGCTATATCTACAAGGAGCCCAATTACGATAGATACAAAGTCGAAAATATCTTTGTTGGATGCAAACGGAAATTTAAATTTCGCATTTGAAATAAATGGTTATGCTTCCGGATTAAACTGGTCGCCTGATGGAACAAAGATTGTGTATTACAACATGTATAACAACAGCGGTATCGAAACTTTAAGTGTTTCAGATGGAAGCGCAAACCTGCTTGTGGATCATGGATCCAGCCCACTCTGGTCGCCCGATGGACAACGGATAGTATTTATTGATGGAAACTCGATACTCATGATGAATGCCGATGGGAGTGGTCTGACACTGCTCACAACAATATCGGGCGATAATTTATCCATAAGTAATCTAACGTGGCTGCATTCACCGCCATAAAATTTTACATAACAAGATTGGACTCTAGTGATGTCTACACGTTCACAATTTACAAGGTGCATTGGTCATTACTAAACCTCGATCAACTTGACGAATACGGCGTGGTGACATTGATAAGATCATAAAGAGCCGATTACGAACAGGTAGTCAAATGTCTACCCTCCACATACAGCTTGAAACACTCATACCATCGCCAGCCAGATGACCCAGTCCGCACAGGAGGCGGAGGTCATAGTGTCCTCTATAACCGGAAGAATCTTGTAAAGTTAGAAATTGGAGTTAGAAATGACCAACCTCCTCGGCCAATCCCTCGGCCGCTACCACATCCTCGAGCACGCTTCGACCTTGCTCAGCGCAAGTGCTTCGACAAGCTCAGCACAAGCCTCGGCGAAGGCAGCATGGCAGCGCGCAGCAATTTTGTGTCTGCTGGTCAGGAATCCCATAGATGGGTTATAATGTGTGCAAAAAGTAAAGCCTTACTGTCCCAACCGCACACATGACCCAAACTCCAGACCACGATGCCCTCTTTCACATTGCCGAAGCGCAGGCGGGTTACTTTACAGCGGCGCAGGCGCGCTCCGCGGGCTTTACCCGCTCTCTGCTGGCATATCACGTCAGGAGAGGTTTGTTCGAGCGGATTGGGCGCGGCGTGTACCGCTTGAAACGCTTCCCTGCCTCGCCTCACGAGGACCTGTTCGCCGCCTGCCTGCGCGTGGGCCCGCAAGCCGTGATCTCTCACGACAGCGCGCTGGCGCTCTATGACCTTTCGGACCTTCTGCCTGCGGAGATCCACCTGACGATGCCGCGCACCGCCTCCCGGCGTCATCAGGGCCTGCGACTGCATACCAACCGCCTGGAAGCCCGTGAGATGACGTATTACGGCGGCTTGCCGGTCACAACGGTGGCGCGTACGATCGTTGATGTCGCCAGCCGCGGTCTGGCCGACGAACTGGTGATACAAGCCATCCGGCAGGCCCTGCGCCGTGGGATGACCACTCCCGAAGACTTGCGGACTGCCGGCCTCGGTCGCGGCCGACGCGCCGCCCGGCTCATTGCCCGGGCGCTGGAAGAGAAGGAGGCGGCATGATCTACGCCTCCGGCAGTGATTTCCGCCGGGCATTGGAAGCACGCCTGCGTACGCTCAGCCTGCAAGGACACGTACCGCTCGTGCGTTTGCGTAAACTGGTCGCTTTCGACCGTTTCCTGGCCCGACTGGTAGCGGCTCAACCTGAAGCATGGATATTGAAAGGCGGCCTGGCCCTCCAACTCCGGCTGGGGGAACGTGCCCGCACAACGCGGGACATAGATGTCCTGCTGGTCGAGCCGCACTCCAACGTACATGCGTTGCTGGTTGAGGCCGTTTCCACCGCGCAAAATGACTGGTTCGAGTTTCAGGTCGAACGACCGCTCTCTGCCGAAGGTCAATTGTCGGTAGACCCCGGACGTTTTCATGTTCGGGCGCTCCTGGATGGCAGGCCATTCGAATTATTTCACGTGGACGTTGGGATGGGCGACCCGCTCGTAGAACCGGCGCAGAAACTGGCGATGCCCCCATTGCTGGCTTTTGCCGGCATTGCCCCGACCGTCGCGCCATGCTACCCCGTGACTCAGCAGATCGCGGAAAAAGTACACGCCTATACCAGGCCTCACCGCGGAAACGAAGGCAGCCGGGTCAAGGACCTGGTGGATGTTCTCTTGCTGGGAAGCCTGGCTTCTTTATCAGGCGTACAATTATTCGAGGCGATAAAAGCCACCTTCGAGGCGCGCCGCACGCATCCATTACCGCGCGCCCTGCCAGCGCCGCCATCAAACTGGATCGCTCCATTCCGCAGGCTGGCAAACGAAACAGGCCTGGCGTGGACGTCGCTGGATCTGGCTTTCGACGCATTTCGGAAGTTTCTGGAACCGATCCTATCCGGTGACGCCAGGGGCAGGTGGAATCCGACAACATGGAGATGGGAGAACTCATGACCTATCTCATCGGCCAATCCCTCGGGCGCTACCACATCCTCGAGCAGCTCGGCGAGGGTGGCATGGCTATCGTCTACAAAGCCTACGATACGCGCCTCGAAAGGCATGTCGCCGTCAAAGTCATCCGCCGCGACGCGATCCGCCCTGGGAACTACGAGCGTTTCATCAAACGCTTCGAGCGCGAGGCCAAGGCTTTAGCGCAACTTTCCCATCCCAACATCGTCAAAGTGCTGGATTATGGTGAGCAGGAGGGCTTGCCCTATCTGGTCATGGAGTACCTCCCCGGAGGCACGCTCAAACAGCAAATCAGCAGCAGGATGGCCCCTGGCCTGTCGGCTAGGGCAGGCTGGCAGAAAGCCGCCGGAATGTTGGCGCCAATCGCGCGTGCCCTGCAATACGCCCACGGGCAGAAAATCGTCCATCGCGATGTCAAGCCAGCCAATATCCTGCTGACCCAATCCGGCGAACCCATGCTCTCGGACTTCGGGATTGCCAAACTGCTGGAAGCAGAGGAGACCATTGAATTGACCGGCACAGGCGTCAGCGTCGGTACGCCCGAATACATGGCCCCGGAGCAGGGACTGGGAAAGGCCGTGGATCACCGCGCCGATATTTACGCCCTGGGTGTGGTTTTCTACGAAATGGTCACCGGACGCAAGCCGTATCAGGCCGATACGCCCATGGCCATCATGCTCAAGAAGGCCACCGAACCGTTCCCGCGTCCCACGCAGTTCGTGCGCAACCTGCCAGAATCCATCGAGCGGGTGATGATCAAGGCTCTCGCCCGCGATCTCCGCAATCGTTATCAGGATGCCGGCGCGCTGGCTCTGGCGTTCGAGAAAATCGCCCAGGGGATAGAACCCGGAAGCGAGGAAGATCAGGCACGGTCTGGCAAACAAGGATTCGTGAAATGGCTGCCGTGGCTGGCCGGAGGCGCGGCCATTCTCTGCCTGGGTATGATTGTCATTACAGGAATTATCCTTGGCCGCGGCTTGCTGGTTGGTTGGAGGGGTGGAGGCGAGGCATCGCCGACCTCCGAAATGTCATTGCCAAACGCCCAAGCGGCTGCAACGACCTCTGCACCGGGGGGAACGATGATTCCTGCAAATACCTCTGCGCCAACGAAGACTTCGGCCCCAAAGAAGACAATTACGCCTACCTTTGAAGCCTATCGTCCCATCTCGAATTGTGCTGCCTCCAGGTTGCACGTGGGTGATTCTGCGTATATTGATTTTAACGAGGGGAGAAACGCCATCCGCAGTTCTCCCGATACCCACCCCTCGGACAATAAGATCGGCTTTGCAGAAGTGGGGGAGGTGTTGTGGCTCGTGGGCGGGCCGGAATGTAACTATGGCTGGCTGCTCTGGGAGGTGCGCATGATCAACGGCGTGCAAGGTTGGACCCCGGAAACTGACGGGAGCAAGTTCTTTCTGATGCCAATTGCCACCTGGCAAGCCTGCCCCGACGCGCCGAAATCGCGGCTTCATGTTGGAGATGAAGCGCTGGTTGGCTCGGATCCCCCAACCGCCAACCGAGTCCGCCAACAAGCCAGCAGCGACTCGACGAAGGTCGGGACGATCAACCCTGACGAGCACGTGGAAATCATCGGCGGCCCGCAATGCAATCAAGGATTGGTCTGGTGGGAAATCCGCTCGCTGTCGGGCAGCTTGAGCGGCTGGACCGCCGAAGGCGATGCCTCGTCTTATTGGCTGGTGCCTTTGATCCCGCATCCATGAGGAGGACGACATGACCAATCTCATCGGTCAATCCCTGGGTCGCTACCACATCCTCGAACAACTCGGCGAAGGTGGGATGGCGACCGTATACAAGGCTTATGATACCCGCTTGGAGCGCAATGTTGCCATCAAGGTCATTCGCACCGATGTCTATGGCTCTTCGGTGCTGGAACGTATCCTGAAGCGTTTCGAGCGTGAAGCCAAGGCGCTGGCGAGGCTGTCGCATCCCAACATCGTGAAAGTGCATGACTACGGCGAGTATGAAGGTGCGCCCTATTTGGTGATGGAGTACCTACCTGGAGGCACACTCAAACAAAAATTGGGTAAGCCCATACGGTGGCAGGATGCCGCCCGCTTGATCATTCTGCTGGCACGCGCTATGGAATTCGCCCACCAGCGTGGCGTGGTGCACCGGGATGTCAAGCCATCCAACATTCTCATCACCGAGTCGGGCGAACCGATGCTCTCGGACTTTGGCGTGGCCAAGATCTTTGACGAAGAGGCTACGGTTGACTTGACCGGTACAAGCGCTACCGTTGGCACGCCAGAGTACATGGCCCCCGAGCAGGTAGTCAGTAAGAGCGTGGATCACCGCGCCGATATTTACGCCCTGGGCGTAGTATTCTACGAAATGGTAACCGGACGAAAACCTTACCTGGCAGATACGCCAATGGCGGTGTTGTTCAAGCACGCAAGCGAACCTCTTCCGCTTCCCAAGTCCTTTGTACCTGATTTACCAGACGATGTGGAGAAGGTGCTCATCAAGGCACTGGCCAAGCAGCCTGAAGACCGCTACCAAAACATGACCGAACTCGCCATCGCTCTGGAAGAGTTGCTAATCGGAGCAGATGAGATACATCCAGAAGTCACCACAACGCCTGCCGTTGGGCGAAAAGCCAAGTTACCTTTCAGAGCAAAAACAACCATGGGGCGGGAAGACACCCGCGGCGAAGTCGCAGTACCACGGAAAAGGGTCGCCTGGGGGTTATGGACGGCATGTATTGGAGGCTTGGTGCTGATTACACTGGTGATTATCGGCCTTTCCAAGAATATTGGAGCGGTCATTCCATTGCCATTGTTTGAAACATCATCTCCAACAACAACACTTATGCCAAAACTAACTCTCGCTCCGACCGCCAGTCTTACCCCAACAGTAACTCTCATTCCGACTGCCAGTCTAACCCCAACCATAACGCCAACGCCAACTCCAATGATAATCAGCGTGGACAATGCCGCGAAGGTTGCCTTTTTACGACAGTTGGATGGCCCATCCGGGGGAATGGCATTTAGTCCGGATGGAGAAATTCTGGCTTCGGGAATGAGAGATGCCAGTGTGGAGTTGTGGCGGGTTTCAGATGGTACTATGCTGCTCAAATTGGAAGGACACTCGATGTCTGTGAACAGCGTGGCTTTCAGCCCCGATGGGCAACTCCTGGTTTCAGGGTCGGATGATCAAACCATCCGGATATGGCAGGTTGCAGATGGCACATTGTTATACAAGCCTGAGCCTGGTCGATACATAGGTTATGTGGAGAGTGTAGCTTTCAGCCCAGATGGAAAAACATTAGCTTCGGGAACCTCAGAAGGCGCACAACTCTGGAAAACAGTGGACGGGAATCTCCTTTGGACGCTAAGTCATTCGAGTCGGTGCCGAGCGTGGCCTTTAGTCCCGACGGGGAAACCCTGGCTTCGGGGCAAGATTCTGGCACAGTGGTGCTATGGCGGTTTTTGAGTGGAACATTATTGCGTGGGCTGTATGGGCACGAGTCTCGAATCAACAGCTTGGCTTTCAGCCCGGATGGTCAGATTATAGCTTCTGGGTCGGGGGACGGCACGGTTCGATTGTGGCGGGTTTCAGACGGCACCGTCTTGCACACGCTGGAAGTACATGAATATGGAGTGGGAAGTGTTGCCTTCAGTCCAGACGGCCAGATTTTAGCGACGGGATCGGCTGATTACGTTGTTCGGCTGTGGCGGGTTGCAGATTGGACTTTGCTATCTAAACTGGAGGGGCACACAGGTGGAATTTCGCATGTCGCCTTTAGCCCGGATGGGAAAATACTGGCTTCGGCTTCTTATGATGGCTCTGTGCGGTTTTGGGAAGTGATGCCATGAGTAACATCAAAAATACGATTACGTACATCCCTTGCAGCGAAAAGCTCAAATGCCAAAGAGGGAACTCGAAATGACGATGAATTCGCATGCACAACTCAATACAAGGTTTATGATTTCACAAGGTGACGCGAAGGTATAACGAGGAGGTCAGCATGTCAGATATAAACGATCACTTCCTTGGTCGCTACCGCATCCTTGAGCAACTTGGCGAAGGGGGAATGGCAACTGTGTACAAAGCCTACGACACCCGCCTGGAACGCGAGGTGGCAGTGAAGGTCATCCGTACTGAGCAGTTTGCTCCAGCAACTCTAAGACGTATCCTGCAACGCTTCGAACGTGAGGCGAAGGCGCTGGCGCGGCTGTCGCATCCTAACATCGTGAAAGTCCATGACTACGGCGAGCACGAAGGCGTACCCTACCTGGTAATGGAATACTTGCCCGGAGGGACTCTCGAGCAGCGGTTGGGCAAACCAATACCCTGGCGGGAAGCCGTGCGCCTGATTCTCCCCATAGCCCGGGCTTTGGAATACGCTCATGACAACCACATAATCCACCGGAATATTAAACCCTCCAACATTTTGGTGACCGAAAAAGAGCAACCATTGCTGACCGACTTCAGCATTGCCAAGCTGATCGAGGTTGAAGAAGGTAGGACACTGACCGCCACCGGCGTTGGAATTGGCACGCCTGAATACATGTCACCCGAACAATGCACGGGCAAAGAGATTGATGCGCGTGCGGATGTGTACTCACTGGGGATCGTCTTCTATGAGCTGGTGGCCGGACGCACGCCTTATGTTGCCGATACAACCGCAGCCGTCCTTCTCAAGCACGCAAGCGAACCTCTTCCGCGTCCCAAGTCCTTTGTACCTGATTTACCGGACGATGTGGAGAAGGTGCTCATCAAGGCGCTGGCCAAGCAGCCCGAGGAGCGCTACCAAAACATGACCGAACTCGCCATCGCTCTGGAAGAGTTGCTAATCGGAGCAGGGAAGGTACATCCAGAAATCACCACAACGCCTGCCGTTGGGCGAAAAGCCAAGTTACCTTTCAGAGCAGAAAAAACCATGGGGCGGGAAGACACCCACGACAAAGTCGTAGTACCGCGGAAAAAGGTCGGTTGGGGGTTATGGGCGGCATGTATTGGAGGCCTGGTGCTGATTACACTGGTGATTATCGGCCTTTCCAAAAATATTGGAGCAGTCTTTCCAATGACGTTTTTTGAGACAGTATCTCCGACGACTACATCTACGCCAACCATAACTCTAACCCCGACTGCTACTCTTACTCCAACCATTACTCTAACCCCGACCGCCACTCTTACCCCAACCATAACGCCAACGCCAACTCCAATGATAATCAGCGTGGAAAATGCCGCGAAGGTTGACTTTTTACGACAGTTGGATGGCCCGTCCGGGGATATTGCCTTCAGCCCGGATGGAAAAATCATAGCTTCGAGGATGGAAGATTCCTCTGTTGGACTGTGGCAGGTCTCAGATGGCGTTTTAGTTCGCACCCTGGCAAGTCACCCAAACCCATATTATTCTGCCCGTACGATCGCTTTTAGCCCGGATGGCAATGTACTCGCTTGTGTATATTACTATTTTTCAAATATTGATTACACCATCTGGCTATGGCAGGTTTCTGACGGCACTTTGTTACATAAGTTGGAGGGACATACAAACTATGTCAATAGCATTGCTTTCAGCCCGGATTCTCAATTCCTTGTTTCAGGGGGAGGGGATGGCACTGTACGGTTGTGGCAGGTCGCAGATGGAGTGCTTCGGCGCACTATGGGTCACTCGAATAAAGTAATTGCAGTAGCCTTCAGTCCTGACGGGCAAACATTGGCCTCCGGTTCAGCAACTGGCAGTGTCCGTCTTTGGAGGGCCGCAGATGGGCAATTATTATTTACATTGATCGGAGACAAGTATTGGGTAAGCAGTGTGGCATTCAGCCCGGATAGTCAGATCCTTGCCTCTGGAAATTCGTTCGATGATTCAGTCCGGTTGTGGCGGGTTTCAGACGGTACCTTGCTGCGTACACTTAAGGGCCATACAACTCAGGTGACAGCCGTCGCCTTTAGCCCGGATGGGAAGATACTGGCTTCGGCCTCTTACGATGGCTCCGTGCGGCTTTGGCGAGTTTCTGATGGAACCCTTCTGCGTATATTGGGAGGATTAATGGATTGGCCTGGGAGCGTTGCCTTTAGCCCTGATGGAAAGATCTTGGCTGCAGGGTCCCATGACAGCGTAATACTATGGGGAGTAACCCCATGAACACTGCACAATACCTTGAGAACAGATAACATCACGGAGGAAAATAAACACATATATTGGGTAATAGTATATGCTTGAACGGTCCAAAGCTGTGAAGAACAAATTCTTATGAGTCTTCCATGACCAACCTCCTCGGCCAATCCCTCGGTCGTTACCACATCCTTGAGCAGCTCGGCGAGGGCGGCATGGCGACCGTGTACAAAGCCTACGATACGCGCCTTGATCGCAATGTCGCCGTCAAGGTTATCCTGTCTTCTCGCGGACATTCCGAGAGGTTCCTCAAACGCTTCGAGCGCGAGGCCAAGGCGTTGGCTCAACTCTCCCACGCTAACATCGTAAAGGTGCTCGACTACGGCGAGCAAGAAAGCCTGCCCTATCTTGTCATGGAATACATACCGGGTGGTACGCTCAAGGGCAGGCTTGGCAGGCTGATGCCCTGGCAGGAAGCGGCCAATCTATTGATCCCTATTGCTAAGGCGTTGGCTCATGCTCATGCCCATAACATAGTTCATCGGGACATCAAACCATCCAACATCTTGATGACCGAGACTGGCGAACCAATGCTCTCCGACTTCGGCATTGCCAAGATTCTTGAATCGGAGGAGACCATTGACCTGACCGGTACCGGCGTTGGATTGGGAACCCCCGAATACATGGCTCCTGAACAAGGCCTGGGTGAGGCTGTTGACCATCGCGCGGATATCTATGCCCTCGGGATTATTTTCTACGAATTGGTGACTGGCCGGACGCCCTTCCGAGCGGATACACCGATGGCTGTCATGGTCAAGAAAGCCACCGAACCGCTGCCGCGCCCGACCCAGTTCGTCCGCGAAATTCCGGAGTCTGTCGAACAGGTTTTGATCAAGGCCCTGGCCAGGGACCCGAAAAACCGTTTCGATAACATGACCGCTTTCAGCTCAGCTCTCGAGCGGCTCGTCCAAGGGGAGAGGCTATTTCTCCCCCCTGAACCAGTCCGGGGAAAGGAAACAGCCCCAAAGTCCACCCGCCGCTGGCTTTGGTGGGCGGGGCTTGGCGGGGCGGCTCTGGTAATTTGCGCCCTATTAGTAATCGGCGTCATCACGGCGATCAAGTACTTCACCGCAAGACCAGCGTCAACCAGCCCGGCTGCCCCAGGAGCGAGCACTCCTGGAATGTCTGTCGTTTCGCCCACAACCTCGACCGAGAGCGGAAACACCCCGCAACCTTCTGCCGCTCCGATCGCGACCAATACTCTTGCATTTTCACCCACCCCGCTCGTCTGGGGCAAGGACAGGATGGAGATAGTCTTCGTTCCGGCTGGCGAATTTTTGCGCGGCCTGTCGCCGGACAACCTGGCGCAATTGCTCGCTATCTGCCCTTCATGTCAGACCGATAGCCTCGCAGATGCCCAGCCGCAGGCGACCATCTATCTCGATGCCTTCTGGATTGACCGGACGGAGGTCACCAACAACCAGTTCACCCAATTCGTCGCCGAGACCGGTTACCGCACCACCGCTGAGACTACAGTCTCATATTCGTACGTACAGGATCTCAGCTTGCGGAAATTCATAAGCAACGACAGCGCCGACTGGCGCCATCCGCAAGGGTTGAACTCCAGCATCTCAGGGATGAACCAGCACCCGGTGACGCAAGTCAGTTGGCAGGATGCGGCCGCGTATTGCGCATGGGCAGGTAGGCGATTGCCGACAGAGGCCGAATGGGAAAAAGCAGCGCGCGGCGAGGATGGACGCCTGTTCCCGTGGGGCAACCAGTCGCCTCCTCCCGGTTATTTGAACTACAACTTCCTGGTCAGCGGGAACGCAGAGGTGGGCAGTTATCTCAGCGGCGCCAGTCCGTATGGCGCACTGGATATGTCCGGCAATCTGTGGGAATGGGTCGCCGATTATTACAAGGAAACCTATTATCAGGAGGCGCCGCCCAGAAATCCTTCTGGTCCATCTTGGGGCGAGGGCCGGGTGATGCGCGGTGGATCATGGGCCAGTGAGTTCGATCCGTATCTGGCTTACGTGACCACAGTTTTCCGACTGTGGAATTACGATTACATCAGCAGTGATGTGTTAGGTTTCCGCTGTGCAACAAGCACGGTGCCTTAATCAAACCTATGACCATGGAGTCAGTATCACCAACCTGATCGGCCAATCCCTCGGACGCTACCACCTCCTTGAGCAACTCGGCGAGGGCGGGATGGCAACAGTTTACAAGGCCTACGTTACATGCCTGGAGCGCAATGCCGCGGTTAAGATCATCCTGCCGCAGAAGCAGCAGAGCGAGAAGTTCCTCAAGCGTTTCGAATGTGAGGCCAAGGCCTTGGCAGGACTTTCACATCCCAATATCGTCAAAGTATTGGATTACGGTGATTATGATGGGGTACCCTTTATCGTAATGGAATATGTCCATGGCGGAACCCTGAAAAAGAAACTTGGAAAGCCCATCCCCTGGGCGGAGGCCGCAGACCTGCTAGCTCCAATCGCCTGGGCGCTGGAATGTGCACATAAGCATCCGCAGAAGATCGTTCACCGCGATGTTAAACCATCCAACATTCTGCTTACCCAGTCAGGTGAGCCAATGCTTTCCGACTTCGGGGTTGCAAAAATACTGGAAACTGAAGAAACTATGGATTTGACCGGTACCGGAGTTGGCGTGGGCACGCCAGAGTACATGTCGCCCGAGCAGGGATTGGGGCATGGCGTGGATCACCGAGCGGATATTTACGCTTTGGGGGTTGTGTTCTATGAAATGGTCTCGGGAGCAAGCCTTATCGCGCTGATACGCCCATGGCCGTGCTGCATAAACAACTGAGTGAACCCCTGCCGCGCCCCAGCAAGTTTGTGCCCGGATTACCGGAGCGGGTTGAGCAGGTATTGATCAAAGCCCTGGCGAAACAAAGCAAGGACCGCTACAGCGACATGACCCTGTTTGCCGAGACGCTGGAGCAAATCGCGCAGGGTAAACTTCCTAAAACGTCTCCAATTCCTAAACCGCAACGCACCTGGTTCAAACCGGGTCAGCAACGTTGGGCGCTGGCGTTGGCCGCGGTGGGGATCGTATATCTGCTCGGAGTGACGGGCGCGGCATTTGGGTTGAGCAGATTGGTTTCATCTTTTAGGCCTGTGCCGTCAGCAACAGCCTATGAAGCAGAACCAGATACAAGCGTTCCAATCACACCCTCTTTCAATATGAGCACATCCCTGCCCGTTGATACTCCAACCCTCATATCTGCCAGCCCAACTCCCAATGAAATAACAACATCAACGAAGGATGGCGCGGAATTGGCATACGTTCTGGCCGGCGAATTCATCATGGGCAGTGATGCGCACGAGCCTTACTTCTGGGGAGCCGAAGCACCCAAACATGACGTGTACTTGAATGCGTTTTGGATCTATCGCACCGAGGTCACCAACAAAATGTACCGCGCCTGTGTCCAGGAGAAAGCCTGCCCGCACCCTGTCCAGTCTCGTTCCAACACTCGTAACGACTATTACGAGAACTCTCTGTACGGTAATTATCCTGTGGTTTATGTAACGTATTATAGCGCTCTGGCATATTGCCAATGGATCGGCGGCCGTCTACCCACAGAAGCCGAGTGGGAAAAGGCAGCGCGTGGCACAGATGGGCGATTATTCCCCTGGGGAAATGGTGAATTACAAGGGAACCTGGCAAACTTCTGCAATACCGGCTGCCCGGGTGATGAAGTCGAATATGGCTTCGATGATGGTTACCGTGATACCGCCCCGGTAGGCAATTATCCGGATGGTGCCAGTCCCTATAGTGCGCTGGACATGGCAGGAAACGTAC
>Ga0210020_1002455_pt1 | contig 14984 bp, 13 predicted proteins | sample CryGeymeta201514_FD_183980 | JGI IMG/M metagenome (GOLD analysis project Ga0210020, IMG submission 183980) | Groundwater microbial communities from Crystal Geyser aquifers in Utah, USA - Crystal Geyser metaG 2015-14 (SPAdes) (version 2) | ecosystem: Environmental > Aquatic > Deep subsurface >... | reverse complement strand
AAATTTCACCATGTGTTACATTCAGTGAAATTTGGCGGAGAGGCAGGGATTCGAACCCTGGATACCTTTCGGTATACGCGCTTTCCAAGCGCGCGCCATAAGCCGGACTAGGCGACCTCTCCAAAAATGGCGGAGAGTGAAGGATTTGAACCTTCGAAGCCCTTTCGAGCTCACACGCTTTCGAGGCGTGCGCATTCAACCGCTCTGCCAACTCTCCGAATTACCATATTTTTTCAAGTTGTAATTCGTCCCGAGTCCCTTGCTATAACAAGTAGGGACGAGGGACAACCTCTTTACTTATACCAAAAATTCGCTAAAAAAGCAACAGCAAAAAAGGGACAAGCCTTATGGGCCTGTCCCCTCTTATAATATAGTATTACTATTATCTTATATCTATAACAGCCACTGGGCTTTCATTGACGACCGCGTCAAATGAATCAACCGAAGTGTCACATGCTGTGCCGGAACCATCATTGACTGTAAGAGTCACAAGATACTTCCCGCGGCTTGTGTAAATATGCGTTACCCTTACGCCTTCTGCAGCGCCGCCATCTCCAAAATTCCATACATAGCTAAGCTTATCGCCGTCTGCATCGCTTGAGTGCGACCCGTCAAAAACAGAATCTGTGCCCAGGCAGCATACCAGGTTAAGCCCGGCATCAGCAACAGGCGGGGTATTTATCTTGACGTATTTAACAACAGAACTTAGCGAACACTGGCTGTTCTTCATGTCATTTACCAGAAGGTTTACCTTATATGTGCCGCCTTTTGAATAAGCGTGCGCCTCTCTGGCAGCTCCTTCTTTTACTGTGCCATCGCCAAAATCCCATACATACTTCAATGTATTGCCATCAGGATCCCTTGAATCTGATCCATCAAACATAACAGCTGTTCCAACGCATGAAGTGCTTATATCCTTAAGCGCTGCCTGCGGCCTGGCGTTGGCGTAAATAATAACGCTGTCTGAAGCTACTGATACAGGCGTCTTATTACCGTCATCTACTGTAAGCACGGCAGTGTATTTTCCGCCTTTTGCATATGAGTGGCTTACTTTAATGCCTTCCGCTGTCTGGCCGTCGCCAAAATTCCATACATAGCTTATCGCGTCACCATCATCATCATAAGAACCTGATCCGTCAAATAAGATATCGGTTCCTACGCAATAATTGATATCGTCTCCCGCTTTTGCTACCGGCTGCTTGTTAAGCTTAATTGTTATAGCATCTGTATCGCTTGAACACGATGTGTTAGAACCATCATCAACCGTAAGTATAGCGCTATAAAGCCCGCCTTTTTTATATGTATGTACAACGCTCTCGCCCTGGACTTTTGCGCCATCGCCAAAATCCCACATGTACGTAAGCATATCGCCGTCTGCATCGCTTGATTTACTTGCGTCAAATACAATGTCATACTGCTGATCTGCTGTTATGTATTTTTCAATGTTCTTACCTGCGTTAGCAACAGGAGGCGTATTTACATATATGCTCTTCTGCGTGCTTGCCGTGCTGCAGACGGTTTTCTTGTTATCATCAACAACAAGGGTTACCTTATAATCTCCGCCTTTTTTATACTTCTTTGTAACATTCTGGCCTTTTGCAGTGTCTGAATCGCCAAAATTCCACATGTAAGAAAGTTTATCGGCAGGATCATCCCTTGTCGCGCTCGCGTCAAACATAATATCCTGGTCCACGCATGCTTTATCAAGCGCGCTAAACGCCGGCACTGGAGCCATATTGACATTTACCGACTCGCTGGTAACCATTGTATCGCAGTCAAGGCCTGAATCATCCTTTACGGCAAGGGTTACCTTGTATTCGCCTGCCTTTTTATATTCATGCGTAACAACCGGCTCCGTGCTGAATGTCCCGTCGCCAAAATCCCAGCGGAAAGAAAGTTTCTGGCTGTCCGGATCATACGATCTTGTTCCGTCAAAAGTAAACTCATTACATTTATCTGCGGATTTTACGCTATTTATCGGTTCGGCAACAACGGCCTTTTTAGGCTTGGGCGCCGGAGCCGGAGGCACATATACAGGTATCTGTGTCATGCCCTTCTTAAAATAAATAGGCAGCAAGTTTCCATTCTGATCCTTTACCCTGATGCCTGCGTGCGCGTATTTCTGGGTTCCCTTTGTTACAATATACTTTATGCGTCGCGTCTGGGGCGCATCAACAAAAATCTGAGTCGCTATCCATTTTCCGCTTTCCGAATCATTTATACGGTATAAAACATTTTCCATTGAGTCATAAACCTGCGTTATGCCGCCATTAGCGTCTATATCATAATTTTCAACGGAAATACTTGTGGTGCCTGCCGGAAGCTGCGGATAAAAATACATCTTTGAACCCTCCGGTTCAAGCAAGCGGAATGTTATGTCATAGCTGAATGCCTCGGCGGTATAAGGGCTTATGCTCACCCTAAACAGGTTTGCGTCATCGCCTGATATGCCTTTAGCTGTCAGCTTAAACTGGTAAAAATCGCCAACTCTTTCACCGTCTTCTTTTACAAACCTGCCTAATTCATAATAGCGGCGGTCATATATATATTGCCTGCCGAATTCTTCCCTTGCCAACACATTGCCGGCCTTTCCATATACTGTAAACTCTGTCACTGTATCCCATGGATTATCCGAGCTTGACCTTAAATCCCGGAAGTCTCCGGTATCAGGATCATAGATATGAATATACAGGTCCCTTGTCTCATTCTTGGGGACATTTATGTATATATCCTGCTGGAAATCCTCTGCGCCGTAAAGAGGATTGCCCTGCGGCCCGTAGATATAAAAATACTTTGCCTTTGCGCTATCGCGCGGCAACTCATAAGCCCATGCCGCGCAAGCTAACCCAAACACAACTCCCGCTAAAACAGTAAAGATTGTAAATTTTCTCATAACACTTTCTCTTTTTTTATTTATTGTTACCTGCAACCGGATAACCGGCCTTTTGCCAACCGTACATCCCCTCTTTAAAAATCTTAATGCGCTGTTTGCTGTAACCGTTTTTCATAAGAAAATCCGCAGCCGCATCGCTTGCCGTACAATCAACATCCTGGCAATAAACAATAATATCTCTATCTTTTGGAACGTAATCCATATAATACTTTATCATGGATGAAGATATGTTAATAGCTCCTTCTATATGCGCTATATCATAGGACTGTCTTTGTCTTGCGTCAATCCATAAGGCCTTGCCCTTTAAATACTCATGGTATGCCTGTTTTAAATCAATAATATCCGGTTTCATATCTTCTGATACAGATACGCCCTTTACAACCAAAAACCCTGCCTCTTTCCAGGCAGTTATGCCTCCTGTAAGATTAAAGGCGTTATATCCGTACTCCAAAAGCTTTTTTGTAACATGGCTGCTTCTAACGCCTACTGCGCAATTAATAACCAGTAAAGAATCCTTGTTGATTGACTTGGGCATATCTCCTGAAGACCTGATTTCTGATTCAAACTTGCTTTTAGGAAAATTTATGGCGCCTGATATGTACTCTTGAGCAAATTCGCTTTCTTCTCTTACATCAATAAGTTGGAAAGGCTGTGAATTTACTATAAAGGAATTAAGTTCTTCTACTGTTAAGGAAGGCGTAGAAAGCTGTTTCTGGACAACAGTTGGCTTTTGTGGCTTTACTATTCTGGCTAAAACCTTGATTTTTAACTCAGGAGAAGCTGGATCATTTGAATTTACTGTTATATACCTTTGGTCCTTACCTCTTGATTTACGGCTTGTATCGCAGGCTACTGTCAAAATAGTAAACGCTCCTGGTTTTATGGTCCATGAAGATACGTTTATAATTTTATAACCACAGCACGTATCCAGTTTCCTTATAATAAGGTCTTCAGTGCCGGTATTTTTGATCTGAAGCAAGGCCTTCCCTATTTCGCCCTGGGGTATACTACCGAAATCAACATACTCTGCTACTGATTCAATCTTCGGTCCTGCCTGAGAATATACATCTAATGTAAAAAAAGCACTACAAATAACGCAAAGAATCACTAATGCGCATATCGTTATGCTTTTTTGTGCCGGGGTATACATTTTTACCTTACTTAAGATGCTCTTTTAAAAAGTTAGAGGATTATAATGTTTTAAAACCCGTCCTTGGCAGGAATAATCAAAACTTAGATTATCTCTTACAGGCATGATTGGGTGTATTATACTATTATTACGCGTCTTTGGCAAGCTTTTTCTTAATATTTTTAGCAAAACAGGATTTACCACCTGAACCCGGCGCCGGCTGATAAAGACACCCCTTTACCTTCTTTTAACGCCTTTATAAACGCCTCGCCTGCGCCTTTTAAGATATTTCTTGAAAGTTTCAAACTCGCGCCTATATCCCTGCCTTTATTGTTTTTCAATTTAAGTTCTAACGTGTCTTTTGCGCTTAGCTTAAAATTCGCGCCAAAACTAATGCTCTTGATCTTTTTGCCTTCATAAGGCGCTTCAAACAATAAACCCAACTTTTCGTTTATCCTCCACTGGCCCAAAAGAACCAGTGTTTTAGCTTTAGGGTTGGCGCCTATGCTTATTTTGTATTCAATGCCTCTTTTTGTTGGTTTTAGCAGGCCTATCTGAAAATCAAAACCCGAATTTATTTGTTTATTTAAAACGTATGTGATTTTGTATTTTTCAAATATAGCCCAATAACCTTTAAATGTCAGTAAACTCTCTTTGCCGTAAGTATATATAATCTGGTTATTATCATTTACACACCAGGCGCCTTGTAAAATTAAATTATCCTCTGCTGCGCTTTCTTTGGTAACTTCAAAGCTTAAACGGTTGTACTTATCGGCCTTCCATGAGCCGTTTAATTTTAAGATGTATACTTTTTTGTTGCCGGCAACATCCCTTGTGCCTGCAGAAAAAGACAATTCATCATCCTTGGCGTCCAGCAACTGGCCTTTTATTATGAGGCGGTTGCCCACAACCTGGTTATTCCATTTATTCAGGGTAAAGACAAGGTTATGATCTTTGTTTAATGAGTAGTTGCCGGAGAGCTTAACCTGCTGGGGAATATCAATATTGCTTGATTTTTTTATGTGGTAGGTGAACGAGTTATCTTTATCTATCTTAAATCTACCGTCTAATACCTTCCTAAACCTCTTAACGCCTGATGAACGGCCTGTTTTTTTGGCAATAAGGCGGTTATGCGGATCTATTTCGTAAAATATTTTTTCTCTGTCTGGCATAATATCAAAAATGCACCTCTATAACTTTTTCCGCTGACTTTTCACCTCTGCCTATTTTTATGCGGCTTTTCTTTACATCCAGATGCTTCGCCAGAAGCGCTATCACTGCCTTGTTCGCCTTGCCTTCAACAGCAGGCGCCCTGCAGCGCACCTTTAGCCTGCCCTCTTCCTCTATCACCTCATTACGTTTTGCGTTCGCAATGACTTTTATATTAATCAGCTTCATATAATTTCAAATCGCCTCCATTGTTGACGGCGGCTTTGTGGCAATGTTATAGGTGGCGCTGACAACACCCGGCACCTCTTTTGTCATGCGGCTGGCCAATTTTTCAAGCGTCTCATAAGGCAGGCGCGTGGATTTTGCGTTTCTTGCATCTAAACTGTCCCAACAACGGATCTCAATCTGTAAACCAAAATCCCTTTTATTATCGCGCATTCCTGTAACGCGGTCCTGGTGCAAAATCGCCATATACTGAAACGCCTTTACAGCCTTAAGTTCTTCCTCAACTATAGACGTCGCCTTTCTGACTGTATTTATCTTTTCCGGGGTAACCTCTCCTATTATCCTTGCTGCCAATGCCGGCCCTGGAAACGGCATGCGGTTATAAATCTCCTCCGGAAGCCCGAGTGCCGAGGCAACCTTTCTGACGCCGTCTTTTCGCAGCTGCACTAATGGCTCGATAATTTTATAGCCAAACGCCTCCTGTGGGTCTATGCCCAGCTGCTCAAATACGTTATGCTGCCTTTTAATGCCTGCAACGGTCTCATCCACGTCTGTTAAAATCGTACCCTGTAAAAGGTATTTGGCATTGCTTTGTTTTACAAGCTTTCCGAACACATCCTTGTAAAATGCCTGGGTAATAGCTTCTCTTTTCTCTTCAGGGCCTGTTATCCCTTTTAGCGCCTTGAAAAATTTATCCTGCGCGTTGATAATTTCAACCTCAACGCCCATTTTTTTAAAAATGGATACAATTGATTCAGGCTCGCCCTGCCTCATAAGGCCGTTGTCAATAAAATACGTCTTAAGGTTTTTAGCCAGCGCCTTATGGCCCAGCATTGTCACAGCAGAAGAATCAACCCCGCCTGAAAGCGCGTTTATCGCAAAATCCTTGCCCACAAGCTCGGCTATTTCTTTGGCCTTTTGCTGTATAAAATCATCTGTGCTTAAATCCTTTGCCCGTATCTCCTCTGTCTTAACCATATCCCCTCCATATTTTTATCTTACCGGGTTTTTATATAGTTTTCTACTGATCGGTCATAAGTAGCCTCTGCCGTCTTATTAAAATAGCACGCCGGCAATTCGCCTGAGCGTCTGTGATACTCCAGGCACTCGCAGCATATTCCATGCCTCGGGCAACCCGCATAGGTACAGTTACACATTGCGTTATTCTTTTTTATATTCTTGCAGTTATTCATAACTTCCGGCTTAGCCGCAGGGCCCACAGCCCTATAATTAAAGGAACAACCAAGGCTAGAATACTGTACCATAACGGCTCGTTAAATCCAAACTTGATGGACAAATCAGGAAACATAAATCTCGCGATGTGTATGGCCGATATAAACAGAAAAAATACGCCGCAAAATCTTAACGCTTTACTTTTCATAATCACATCCTCGCCACCCCATGGGGTGAAAACCGGAGCATCCCCGGACTATCCATATATTAAAACGACAAAACTTTCTGCGATAAACGATGCAATTCTGCATTTGCAAAAGCTAATACTTTCTTTTTCACTACCCTTGAAAAATATTCTTTTTCTGTCTTAGTCAGTTTTTCACATTTAAGCTTTTTCAAAAACAACTCTTTCTGTTTCGGGGAAAAAACCTGCGATAAGGCATATTCAAGGCCAAGCTCGTCTTTTGCTGACATCAAATCACTTAAATTGGGTTGAGATTTATTGAAATATTGAGTGAATGCTGACTTCACTCTCTGGCCGGACATAGAATGTCCTGCGACTTTAAAATCTGATTCTTTTTTGAACTTTGTTAAAAATTCCGCGAACTCTTTTTTTCCATCATTAGAAAAAGAATTATACAATTTGTCTGCCCATAAAAATTTTAAATTTAAAAATTTATAAAGCGCCAACGACATTAAAACCAATGAGGCCAAATAATGTTTGTCGAAGGGTTTTTTTAAATACCATTTAACTTTATCATAATTAAATATGGCTTTTTCTGCGCTGGTAGCCAATACAACCGGAAAACCTTCCCAAAGGCGAAGATCCATGGACTTAACCATATCTGCCAAGGTTAAATTCGCATTTTGATCTTCCTCTGTCTTAAAAAGAGGAAAACCCAAAGCTGCGGCTTGTTTAAGAAGATTTTCCTTTTTCATTATACATCCCTTCTTTCTTGAGAATATTCATAAAATTATCTAAATACTTACATACTTTGTTTTCTGAAACATCAAATGAAGCCGTCTCTTGAAACCGCTGCTTTAATTTAACAAAATCTATATCACTCTTCTTATTCCTCACTAAAGAAATGCAATCTTCTATATCTACAGATGTAGATCTAAAAAGTTTACTTATGATAACATCATAATAATTAAGCACTCCTAAATAAATATGGTTGAACTCTTTTATTAAAACATGATTGCCTTTTTCCAATGGCGATTCTAGCAATTCCGTTGTATGTATGGCCCTGCCCCTGAATAAATCAAATATAAAACCGCTGTCTCTTGACCACCCCCATCCACTTACTGACTTATACCCGAGCTGCTTAAGGGTATTGATAAGGTATTCGTACTCATTTAAATCAGGCACCATCAAATCAATATCTTTCGTGGACGCCTTGACACCTAAAAGCGTCATTGCTGTCCCACCGCAGGCGATCAGGTGGACTTTCCTCTTAAGAAACCCGTCCCAGCCGCTAAGCGTATCCAAAAGTCTTTTTTTGTCTATCCGATATTCCATACAATTAATTGTATCAATTTATACAATTCTCTGTACTAAAGTATACAATATAAAGACCCTATTGTCAAGGGCTTTTTTTGTGAACCGTCGCCTGGCGCCGGTTCTTACTAATATTTCCTTGCGCCAAACGGCCGCCAAGCCGGCGAAATAACCTTGTCAAGTTTTTGGCCGGATTTTAACGCCGCAAAGGTCAAGGCCTGTTGCCCAAACCTGGCGCTTACCGCGTCAAGCGCCTTGTTAATATTGTCCCTTTTTGAATCCTGTTCGAACAGATATAACTCTTTTTGCTTTTTAACAAGGCCTGAGGCGCTCACGCCCAGAAGCCGCACAGGTTTTTCCAATTTTATTTTTCCGATAATCGCCGAGGCGGACATATATATCTTTTGCGCGTCATCTGTCTGCTCCTGTATCTTTTTTTGGCGCGTAAAGGTATGAAAATCATTATATCTTATCACTATTGTTATAATATTACCTGATAATTTTTCTCTTCTCATCCTGCGGCTAACCATATCAGCCAGCTGTAAAATGCGCGTTGAAATATCGCCGGGCGCAGTAATATCACGCTCAAACGTCATGCTGTGGCCTATGGATTTTGCCTGCTCCTGATAGCCAAACGGCGTCACAAAAGAATCATCCTCGCCTTTGCCCATATTAATAAGTGTGCTAGCGATAACTCCGAATTTCGCTTTAAGAATACGCGGCGGGGCTAGGGCCAGCTGCGAACAAGTATAGATGCCCATAGAATTCAGCGCTTGTTTGGTGCTTTTACCTATGCCGCAAAGTTCTTCTACAGGCAGATCTTTCAACGTTTCGCCTACACGCTCTTTTTTAATCCATAAAAGGCCGTCAGGCTTATCATGGCTTGAGGCGAGTTTCGCTATCAGCCTGTTAGGGCCTATGCCAACCGAACAACTAAGGCCAAGCTCTTTTAAAATATTTATCTTTATCTTTTTGCCTATTTCAAGCGGCGAGCCAAACAAACTGCTTGTGCCCGTTATATCAACGAAGGATTCGTCTATTGATGAAACTTCAACATCAGGGCTGAATGAATAAAGTATGTCGACTATCTGGCTGCAAATGGCAGTATATTTTTCATGGCTGGCCTCAACGAATATAATCTGCGGGCAGGCCTTCTTTGCCTGAAATTTATTCATGCCCGTGCGCACGCCAAGGGCTCTTGCTTCATAGCTTGATGTAACCACTACTGTGCGGCTCTTTGAACCAACAACAGCTACCGGTTTACCGCGCAATGCCGGGTTATCCCTCTGCTCGACTGACGCGAAAAACGCGTCCATATCAAGATGTGATATAATCTTTTCCATCACGAAAATCCAAAGTGCGCAAACACCCTTCCGAAATTTTTATCGTCCTTCTCTAATCTATGATAAAGCTTTTTTATATGCGGCTGGTCTAAAAACCGCAAAACCCTTTTCTTTAACTGCCCGCTTCCTTTGCCGGGAATAATCTCCACTAAAGAAATTCTCTTCTCTACGGCCTCTTTTATAACACGATTCAACTCTATATCAATATCCCGGCCTTTATTAAAAATATCATGCAAATCTAATTTAAGCTTCCCCATAATTTTTTATCGTCACACCCCATAACTGCTTATCAAACTTTACTTTCAAATATATGTTTAGTTTTCAGGCACACCCTTACTAACATTAGCATAACCGGCACTTCAATTAAAACGCCAACAACCGTGGCCAAAGACGCGCCGGATGACAATCCAAAAAGAATTGTTGATGTCGCAATAGCCACCTCAAAATGATTACTCGCTCCTATTAGCGCCGAAGGTGCGGCATCCCGATAAGATAACTTTAACCGTTTGGCCATCGCGTAGGTTATACCGAAAATAAGGCACGTCTGAATAAACAAAGGAACAGCTATTAAGAATATAATCTGAGGCTGTTTAATTATCAACTCGCCTTTAAATGAGAACAATAAAACCAGGGTTAGAAGCAAAGCGCACATTGAAACCGGTGTCAGATAATGCAGAAACTTCTCCTTAAACCATTTAAATCCTTTTTTGGCTATTAGCCATTTTCTTGAGAAATATCCTAATAATAATGGCAGGCCGACATAAATCACTACTGACAACACAATGGTCTGCCATGGAATCGGCATTTTATTCACGCCTAACAGCCATCCCCCTAACGGGGCATAAAGGAATAACATGGTAAGAGAATTAATAGCTACCATAACCAGGGTAAGGCCATCGTTTCCTTTTGATAGATGTCCCCAGATAAGCACCATTGCCGTACAAGGCGCAATGCCAAGTAAAATACATCCCGCGATGTAAGAACGATATAATTCTACCTGCGCTCCCCCTTTAACAATCTCCACCCCGGGCAGCCACCCCTTAAACAACACACCTAAGAATAGAGTTGCAATTGCCAGCATTGCAAAAGGCTTTATGCACCAGTTCACAATTAAAGTAAGAATAACCGGTTTTGGCGTTTTTCCAGCCTTGATAACCTCGGCAAAATCGATTTTTACCATGATGGGGTACATCATGAAAAAGAGACAAACAGCTATAGGCATTGAGACTTGATATATCGAGAATCGGTCCAGCATAACAGCAAATTGAGGAAACAATTTACCAATGGTAATCCCGAGCCCGATACAAAGAACAACCCAGCCGGTAAGATACTTTTCAAAAAAACTTAAACTCCGCTCTTCATTAATAACATGCTCCATCCTGCGCTCCTTAAATTAACAAAAACCGTTCTCTAACAGCCGGATCTATGACTACTCCTCTATTTCAAAACGGCAATGGCATATATTACATTCATAGATCGACATCTCATGATAAGGCCCTATGAAACGCGTATCCTGACATCCACATTTTGGACATTGTACCGGGGCAGACCAATCAGCCATAAAAAATCCCTTTAAAACCCTACTAGCCTATAGTATTATTAATTTCGTTAACTACAAACTCCTTTTTATCAACATTGCCCTGCTGGATAAAAAATCTCTTAAAGCCTGCCGGGCGCTTATCCTGCAGAACTTTTTGCGCATAATCAAGGCACCTGTCTTTGCCTGCGCCTGAACCATAAGTGCTGAATAAAATTATATTCTTGCCCTCCAAGCCGCTACATTTCTCAATGTAAGCATTTAAAGCAGGCGCAGGGCCGAATGCCCACACTGGCGTGCCGAAACAGATTAAATCATACTTTGATAAATCAAAATTAACATCCTGAATGCGCGCTTTTATATGCCTGAATGCCCTGCCGCACTGTCCGAGAAATGACCCTGGCTCATCAAGCGCAACAATCTCCAGCTCCTCGACCTCGCCTTTTTTCCGCAGCGCCTCAACAAGCACCCTGGCCACTTTTTTTGTATTACCGCAATAAGAATAATAAACGATTACTGATTTCATATCATTACTCCTCGTATAATATGTGTTGCTGATTAATAATATAGTTTTCTATATAAAGAACGAATTTCTTTGAAAATTAAGAGAGGCCCTGCTAAACTTATCCTTGATGGATAAGGAGAGAGAATATCTTGTTTCTCCTTGAGGTTAAACCTCTGAAAAAAGTATGTGTCTCTGGCTTAAAAACTAAACTGCTAACCCGCACAATGCTACAGACCTAACCTGCTTCTCTTAAACAGAGCAGTGATTAAGAGGCATCGAAGGCAGATTAGGCGAAGTGCTCATTCTTACGCGAGGCTGCTGGGTTTTTAGGTCCAAAGGGTCTCTCTTAAACTTATTACTCCATCAAATCTAAATTGAAAGGAGTTGATGAATATGTCAAAAAGCCTGTTTTGCGGCTGCGATATAGCCTCTGATAATAATACAATCTGGTTAATGTTAGACGACGGCTCGCAGCCGGTTAAACTCTTCGGTGTTGATAATAACCAGCTAGGCGCTGAAGTTCTTGTTGAAAGAGTCTATAGTATTGCCAAAGAACACTGCGTATCTGATATTCTTATCGGCACTGAGGCAACCTCGATGTATGACTGGCACCTCTTGGAATACTTGGCCGAGAGCAAACTTGCGCTTGAGTTCAACCTTAAGCTCTATCGCTTCAATGCCAAGTGGATAAAGAATTTCAAAAAGAGCCTTGCGCCAAGAGGTAAAACCGACCCTATTGATTCATTTGCCATCGCTGAACGATTAAGGATGGGACGGCTGCCTAAAGAATATGTTCCTGATGTCAAATACCAGCCTTTGCGCAAGCTTACACGCTTCAGATACCATTTAATGCAGCAAATAACCAGAGAAAAAGATTTCTTTCTGGCCAACCTCTTCCTGAAAGCCAGCGCCTACTCTTCAGTTAAACCTTTTGGCTCAACATTCTCCGCAACCAGCTTAGCGGTAATCAACGACTTCTTCTCCGTTGATGAATTAGCCGCTATGCCTATAGAAGAATTAACCGAGTTTATCCTCGAAAAAGGTAAATCCCATTTTTCAAAACCCGATGAAATCGTGGATAACCTCAAGCGGGTTGCAAGAGAATCTTACCGGCTAAAGCCGGAACTTACTCCAACGGTTAACCTTATCCTTGCTTCTACCTTCAACAATATCCACTGTTATAAGGAGCAGGTTAAACTTGTGGACAGCGCTATCGCGGAAAACCTTAAAGCCTTTAAGCACACTCTTGAATCAATATCGGGAATAGGCCCGGTGTATGCCGCGGGCATCCTTGCTGAAATCGGCGATGTTCACCGCTTCCCTAACGATTCTGCTTTAGCGCAATTTACCGGACTTACATGGCCTAAGCATCAATCCGGTAAATTCCAGGCTGAAGAAACAAGAATGTCTCATACCGGTAATCAATATTTACGCTACTATCTCGTAGAGGCTGCCAATAGCGTTAAACGATGCGACGCTACCTACAAAGCCTTCTATGAGAAAAAATACAAAGAAGCAACTAAACATCATCATAAGCGCGCATTAGTCCTGACAGCGCGCAAGCTGGTAAGGCTTGTCTGGACACTGCTCACCAGGCAAGCGCTTTATCAGCCCGGATATTGCTCTTTTGAAGATTTATCAAAGATCGGTTAAATATTTAGACTCTCATTTAAGCCGTGTTAAACGATCTTGAATCAAGACATATAAAACCACTGCCTGAACCTGGCGCTATAGACTTTTTGTCTCTTGATAGCTTAAAAAAAGTTGTTATTTTTTGTCTTGACATATTACCGCACTACTTAAATAAGGGCGAAGCAGGAAAAGTAGGCCAGAATCTGCGCGTAGCAAATGTAGGTGATCCCGGAAGAGAAGTCGATGCCAAAACGCTTGGAGCAGAAGTTAAGGCAGACGCAAAAGGCGGCATTGTTAGATATGATAAAATTATAGCTACAGTGGCCGGAGGCCTTGCTATTTTGGCTGCTACCACACTTGGAACACCACCTTCAACAACTACTATACCGACAAACCCGCCAGATGTAGTTCAAAATGCAGTTGAAGAGCAAGCGGTGGATTTTGATGATGTTTTTAACTTAAGGACAGGCGATGAGGTTGCGGCTTCTGTAAACCACAATGAATTTCCAGGTAAAATATTTACGGTAGTGGGAAATGATGGTAAAGAACTAATACTTAGGCCCATTGGTGTTGATTCTTTAGATGAAGCGTATCAAAAAATGCTTGAAAAAAAAGTGGTAACACATAAAAATTTCATAAAAGATAAGTGGCAAATAACTTCAACACTCGAAACGCGAGCCAATAAAAGATTGGCAAGAGAAGCTGCAAAAAAACAACTTGTTATAGAAATCCCTACTACTAATAATCCTTTGGCTAGCAACGAATTTATTAGAATAAAAGATGCATATGTGACGTCTAATGTTGAAGACGGTAAGATAAGAGTATTTCAACTTGATATCGCTAAAGGACTTAGAGATTCGCATAGTGTAGTTACATACAAACTTGCAAACGGCGGAATTTTTTATGTTGAACCTTTTGTCAGGCCTATTATCAGGGGCGATATGATTATATTAGAACCAATTCATGATGTGCCTTCAGATGGGAGGGTTATTGTAAAAGTGCCTCAACGCGGAGACCCTGGAAAGTTATACTTTTTTGTTATACCTGAAGGGAAAGTGGTGCCTAGGCAGGCAGATAGCATAAATGCACTTATACAAGCATTAGGAATAATAGGCACCAAAGGTATCGAAGATATCAAATTTTTGTTTGTGGATGAAAATGATGTTAAAGAGCTTGAACCAGGTTTAGAACAACTGGGGACAAGACCAAGCATTTTTCCTTTCAATAGCGCTGACGCGGCTGGTAAAATCGGCGACGCCGGCACTGGCTCCGCCAGTGTAAACGCGGCGGGGGCGGCTGGAATATACAACGATCTAAGGTTTAGAATCAGTACCTCTATAAGTAAGTTGGAAAATCTGCAGCTTACGCTAGACGAACTTCGTAAAATAAAAATAACAACAATTTGGGGAATTAGAAACGATTTGAGAGATGCAGAAAAAATATTAACTCCGGGAAATTTTGCTGAGCTAACTGCAAGTCTTAAAGGCTTAGAGCAATTAGCAGCGAGTAAACTAGCCGCTGCCCAGCCTGCTATAATGCCTGAAGCTATGATTGAATCTGGCGCAGTATCAATAGAGAGAGATGGAGCTGAATCTAAGGCCACCGGCGACGCCGGCGCAACGGGAGCGCTGACGCCTGAGCAGGAACAAAAACTTATTACTCTATATCAGGATTTAAGGATTGCTGAAGATCTTGGAAATTTTAGTAATGCTCTCAACCAATTATCGATTGCAGAATGGAATTGGTTAAGGGATTATGCTTCTGATCAAAATGTAACTGATGATATTAGGCGTTATTTAGACGATACTTACGCTGATTCACTTGCAGGAATAGCTGAATATGAAATAGAGAGGCAAGAAGCCGCTATGTTTTCCGCCGG
>Ga0210020_1002437_pt1 | contig 15047 bp, 13 predicted proteins | sample CryGeymeta201514_FD_183980 | JGI IMG/M metagenome (GOLD analysis project Ga0210020, IMG submission 183980) | Groundwater microbial communities from Crystal Geyser aquifers in Utah, USA - Crystal Geyser metaG 2015-14 (SPAdes) (version 2) | ecosystem: Environmental > Aquatic > Deep subsurface >... | reverse complement strand
CGCGGTGCAGTCCGGTATCCGGGTGCGCAAGTCAGGCCCGACGGAGGCTTATGTATTCAAGCCCGAAGTCTTCGAGATCATCATCGAAAATACCGGTGATACCGACCTCAGGAATGTCCGCATCACCGACATTTTGCCCAAGGGTGCCAGCGTCACCGATAACGGGCGCGGGCGAGTCGCGGGCAATGCAATCGGCTGGTTGATTCCCAACCTGCCCGCCGGTTCCAGCCAGCGCATCCGCACCGAGATCGCCGCCACGCGTAAGGGGGAGTCCACCAACACCGTCAAGCTATTAGCGGAAAACGGACTGCAGGCCAGCGACTCCGTCACCACCAACTGGCTCGCCGTGCCAGGTGTGACCGTTTCCATCGCTGACAGCAAAGATCCCATCCGCGTCACGGAGCCCACGACTTACAGCATCCAGGTGCGCAACCAGGGCGACTTCGAGCCTGTTTCCGGCACCGTCACCGTCAGCTTCAGCGAGGGCATTACGCCCACCGCCGTGGCTGGCGATGCCCAGGGCCGCATTGATGGCCGGACCGTTACCTTCCCCCGCACCACCCTTGAACCCGGTAAGGACACAAACCTCAGCATCACCGCCGAGGGTGCCAAAATCGGTGCCGGCCGTGCCGTCATGAGCTTCAGCGCCGACTTCCTGGCCGACCCCGTGATCAGCCAGGAATCGACCAACGTCTATTAAGATAACCCATGCTCCGGCCCGGAACGGCTGTCGCCGCCCCGCTACAGCGGAGGGGGCACATTATTGGAGGCACATTATTGGACACCCACAGGGCACATTATTGGACACCCACATATTTGAAGCACGATAGCATGTAGAATGCTGCACATTATTGGACACCCACATATTTGAAGCACGATAGCATGTAGAATGCTGCAGGGACGCAGCCTCGCGCGGCCTTTCACCGCCCATCCGGCGTCCCTGCAGGACGCAGATATTTTTTCCTGAATGTTCAAGTTGACCGGCTAAAGCGGGTCAACTACGTGAACGAGGCTCAAAAAAGACGGCTAGGCAGCGATTCCCGCAAATTATTGCGAAGAGCCCTGAAATTCTTTACCAGATCAGATGCAGGTCTGCCGTAGAGGGTAAAGCAATTATTTAGACCGCAAATGGAGAATAGCGCTAATTGAAGCAGCTTTTTAAAGAATAGAAGTGTGCTTTCATCCGCTTAAAACAGCGGCCTACAGGGCACAAAAAAGCCATCAAACGGGGGAGGATTTGATGGCAAAAAATGGTCGGGCCGACAAGATTCGAACTTGCGACCCCTTCACCCCCAGCGAAGTGCGCTACCAGACTGCGCTACGGCCCGACTCAAAGCCCGGTAGGATGGATAAGCCGGGGATAGCGTCAAGTTATTTATGGGATTTCCGTGACGGCGATGCGGATAAATGCTTTGTCCGCCCCCGACATGGCCTGGCTGCGGCGGTAAACGAGGGTCTCGCTGCCGTCGCCGTTGTCCTGCGGGACCGGGCTGGTCGCGGTGATTCCGGTGGCATCGCCGGGCCAGGCACTCAAGTCTGTGGTGGTCTGAGGCGTGTAGCGGATGCCTTGCAGTCCGACCGGGCGCCGCAGGTGCAGCTCCAGGTAGGTGTTGCCGCCATCCTGCACCAGGTGTTGGGTGGGCAGGATGCGGGTGTCGCTGCGCTGCGGGTTGCCGCCCAAGGCAAATTCCAGCAGCTGGCTGATGCCGTCACCGTCGCTATCGGCAGTGTTTTCGGCGGCGGCACCGTAGAGGCTGTGGTCGATTTTCCAGTCGGCCAGACGGGTCGTGTCGGGCAGGGCGGCCTCAATCTGCTGGGCATGCTCGGTGATGCGGACAAAATAATTGGCGTCGCCCGAGACGTCGGCAAATGTGGAGGAGCCATCGGTGTCAACCGCCGTCGTGATACCGGCGAGTGTATAGCCGCCACCATCGTCGATAAACAGGCCGGAGCCGGAGTCGTAGAGGGCGGCCGCAGCTTCATGGGTGCCGCTGGAGCTGTTTGCTTTGGTGGTGAGTGCGGTGTAATTGTAATCGAACCCGGCCAGGCTATACGAGATCGCCGTACTGGATTCGATGCGGTTGGTGCCCCAGCGTTTGTTTTCGGTGGCACTGTCGCCCCAGTTCCAGGTGGGGCCTTCGGCATCATTGATCGCCCGACCGCGGCCCCAGCCAATCAAGGTGCCGGTGGAATAGATGATTCTGGGGCGGCCGCTGCCGCTCAGGGTGGAGGGAATGTCGGTATTGCCGGTGTAGAGTGGAATACCGGGCAAATCGGGAGCTTCGACCAGTTTAATCAGCTTGATATCCGCACTGCCGAAAGTGACCAGCTCAAAGGCGGTATCGCGGGCATAAAAGAGGACGCCGTCAAAAGTCACATGCGAACGCAGCGCCACATGCTGAGCGGTGAGCAGGTATTTTCCGCGCAGATGGACGGCACTGCCGGCGGTGCCGCTGCCGTCCGCATTGCAGACACGGGCGACCGCGTTAAACGCATCCTGCCGGGCCAGATCGGGGGCACTGGTGTTGGCCGAGTTGTCACCGGAAAACAGGATGACCGCCCCGCCTGGCTGGGGCATCATCAGGCTGCTCAAACACAGCCACGAAATCATTTTGACAGCTGACACGGAATCCGGACGGGCCGACAAGCGGTGTCGCCTCAGCGCCGCGAAGCCAGCAGGTAGAGCAGCCAGCCGAGGCTGCTGACAAAAGCGGCGACGTAGGTGTAAGCGGCGGCATCGAGCGTTTTGGTCACGCCCTCCATCTCATCGCGCTCAATGATGCCGAGGCCGACGAGTTGCCGCTTGGCGCGGGTGCTGGCATCGAATTCCACCGGCAGGGTGACCAGCTGGAAGACAGTCAGCACCAGGTAAATGGCGATCCCGATGTTGATGGTGATCGGGCCGAAGCCCATGAAGAATCCGCCGAACATAACGATGGGCAGCAGTTGCGACGCAAAACCGGTTATCGGCACGAGGGCCATACGCAGGTTGAGCGGGGCGTATTGCTGCTGGTGCTGGATGGCGTGCCCGGCCTCGTGAGCCGCTACGCCGAGGGCAGCCAGGCTGCTGCCGCGGTAGTTATCGCGGCTGAGGGCGAGGCGTTTGTGGCGCGGGTCGTAGTGGTCGGTCAGCGTGCCGTGGCACTCGACGATTTCGACATCGTGGATCCCGGCGCTGGCCATGACGGCTGCGGCGGCTTCGCGCCCGGTGATGCGTCCGCGCGAGGGCACCTGCACGTAACGACCATACGCACTTTTAACTTTCATCTGGGCCCACAGGCCGACGATGATAGGGACAATAATGAGAAATAAAAAGGTCATGGTGTGTAATCGTGTCTCGTATTGAGTGAAAATTTGTAGCAGAGTTCCACTGATTTGCAAGTTTCGTGCCGGAAGTCTGTTGTGGAGAGCAGCAGAAATATTTGTTTCTTCTTTCAAAACAGGTGAATCAGCCCGACCAGCGACGACGAAACCGATTTTTTGCGCGAAATGCACCATACGCCCAATGAAACCTGAAACCAAAGCATTGCCACTGGCCAAACTGGACAACGCGGATGAACTGGCAGCGAGAATGGGCGCGGAACTGCTCCGTAAACGATTAGAGCTACAGGCCCAGCACGAGGCGAGGCTGACCTACCAGGGCGAAGGAATCTTCAAACTGGAGCGCATTCGCCACGTCTCGATCGACCAGTTGGCCGAGCGGATGCTGAAACTCTCCCGGCTCTGGCAGCGGGCGCATCGGAATATTTTTGACATCCATCTGGTCGAGCAAACCTGGCAGCTGCCGCAGTTGCCACCTGCATTCGACGGCTTTCGCCTGCTGCAGCTGAGCGACCTGCACCTTGACATCCATCCCGGCCTGGCACCGGCCATCGGACGGGCCGTCGCCAACTGCCCCCACGATGCCATGGTCATCACCGGCGATTACCGCAAGACCACCAACACCGACCACGAGCCCTCAATGGCACTGATGCCCCACATTCTGCAAGCCTCGGCGGCACCCTGCTACGGCGTGCTGGGCAATCACGATTTCATTCAAAAAGTTGATCGGCTGGAACACTACGGGATGCATATGCTGATGAACGAATCCACCGCACTGGAGCGGTCGGGGCAAAAACTTTGGCTCGCCGGCGTCGATGACCCGCATTTTTACCAAACCCACGACTTCGCCGCCGCCCGCCGGGGCATTCCCGCCAACGGCTGTGCGGTGCTGCTTTGCCACTCTCCGGAGCCGCATGCCGAAGCGGCCAGCTACGGCTTCGCGCTGATGCTCTCCGGCCACACCCACGGCGGGCAAATCTGCCTGCCCGGCGGCCGTCACCTCGTCAGCTCCTGTAAAAGTCTTCCACGCCGCTTCATCCGCGGGCGCTGGCACAGCGGCGGCATGCAGGGCTACACCTCCCCCGGCACCGGCTGCTCCGGCGTCGCCGCCCGGCTCAACTGCCCGCCGGAAATCACGCTGCACGTGTTGCGCACAGAACGAAATCTCTAGTCGGCACCATGACCTCCTTTCCGGGAAAAAGCCGCTCTCCTTTCCAGCCAGCGCTTGCAGATTCCAGCAACTGCGCTCCTTATACTTGCATGTTACGTCTCTACGGATTTCTAGGCTGTGTGGCCGCACTCACAGCCGTGGTGCTGGGCGCACTCGGGGCGCATGCGCTCGAAGAACCGCTGCTGGCAGCTGGAACGCTGGGTGCCTGGCAGACAGCAGTGGATTACCACATGTGGCACGCGCTGGCGCTGGTGGTGCTCGCGATCATGCCTTGCGGCGGGCGGGCACGGCACTGGGCGGCAGGCTGCTTTACCGCCGGGCTGCTGCTCTTCAGCGGGTCCTTGTATGCGCTGGCACTGGGTGGTCCAGGCTGGCTGGGGCCCGTTACCCCGCTGGGTGGTTTGGCATTGATGGCGGGCTGGGTGGCACTGGCAATGGCCTGCCTGCGCCGGCCAAAAGCAACACCCGCAGAGCCGCCCTGCCCCAACGCATAAATTCCACTCACCACAAACATCACGCAACAAACAACCACTCCCTCCGCATGACTTACGAACACACCTCCACCCGGCGCATTGAATTTTCCGAAACCGATATGGCCGGACTGGTGCACTTCTCCAATTTTTTTAAATATATGGAGACCGCCGAGCGCGACTTCTTCGAGGCGGCCGGGGTCGATTTGATCCGGACCATGCCGGGCGAGCTGGTGGGCTGGCCGCGGGCGCGGGCGGAATGCAAATTTTCCGCGCCGGTGCGCTTTGGCGACACTATCGACATCCATCTGGCGGTCAAAGCGGTCAAAGACCGCTCGATCGAGTTACAATTCCGCATTTTCCGGCGCAACGCCGACGGCAGCCGAACCCAGTGTGGCAAGGGCCAGCTGACCACGGTGCTGACCGAATTGAGCCCGGCGGGCGAACTCCGCTCGGTGCCGCTCCCCGCCCACGTCCGCGAGCGCATCACCGCAGCCCCCGCCGCAGTGCTGGCCCGGCCGGAGGGTGTTTGAAACAAGCCTTTAGCTTACGTGTAGCACCCTTGTCTTGTTCGCCTTCAAAAAACACACCCGCATCAACATGAAACCGCACGCACTGGTCACCAACGACGATGGGATCGACTCCGCCTTTTTGCATCAGCTGGTGGCGGCGCTGCTGCCGGATTTTCAGGTTTCCGTGGCGGCACCAGCCTCTGAGCAGAGCTGGATCGGGCGGGCCATGACCCGGCGGGAAGAGGTGGAGGTCATCCACCGCCCCGCGGCTTTTGCCGGGACAAGTGAAGCCTGGTCAATCAGCGGCACACCCAGCGACTGCGTCAATATCGCGCTGGGGCATCTACTGCCGCAGCTGCCACAGCTGGTGGTCTCGGGCATCAATATCGGTTACAACACGACCGAGAGCCTAATCCTCTGCTCCGGCACGGTCGCCGGGGCGATCGAAGGGGCCCTGTGGGGCCTGCCGGCGCTGGCTTGCAGCATGTGTGTGCCGCATGAGCTGTTTTCGGCAGTGAGCCGCTCGCAGGGGCAAACCTCCGGCGATTTTGCGGCCTCGCTGCAGCAGGCCGCCCGGCGGGCCGCACAGCTCTGCCGCGCCACACTCGACGCCCCGCCTGCAACCGGCACAGTCGTCAATATCAACTTTCCAGCCCGCACCTGCGCCACCACCCGCATTGTCGAAACCTGCCCGGCAAAGATCGAGCAGGGCAATCTGTTTGAGCAGGTTCGTCCGGGAAAATTCCGCTTTTGCTATCATCCCGGCCAGGAGATCCAGGCCGGGCCGGAAACCGACCGCGGCGCGCTGCTGGCGGGCCACATCAGCCGCAGCCTGCTGGATTTCTCAAAAGTCGGTGCGCGCGAATAATACTTGCCTGATAAAGCGAGGCCGCATAAGCCCCTGACATGATCAAACTCATTGGCGGCAAATGCACAGGGCGGGCACCCGTCTGCGTGCATTTACCGAAAAAACTTTTTCTCGCTCCTCTCGCCGCGCTGGCCGTTACGCTCCTCGCACTCGCCCCGGCCGTGATGGAGGCGCAAAGTGCTGAAGATGCATTTCGTGGCACCTGGCAGATTCAGACTCCCGATCAGGGCGCCCTGATCCTGTTGTTGAAGAATCAGGGCGTCGCCTCCTACTTCTGGGGCGATAATGCCGACCGCACGGTGTATCCGGGCAGTTGGAGCCACGCCGAGACGCTGGCCACCGTGAACTGGAAGGATGGCTCCTCGCATTTAATCGAAAAGACGGCCTCCGGACTGACTGTCACGCACCGCAACGCGGCGGGCGAACGCAGCTACAGTGCACCGGCGCAGCAGATCCCGCAGGAACTGCTGGGCCAGTGGGCCAAGCCGCCCACGCGTGAGGACGACATGCGTTCGGCCCGCGACGAAGCCAAAGGCTTTTTCGGAACCTGGAAAATCGCCGATACCGGGCAGTATATCCTGGTGGAGCCCGACCGTGCGACCGCCAGCAACATCGGTGACGGCTCCGGCCAGCGCGGCCAGTGGGCCAAACAGGGCAGCGAGCTGCACATCATTTGGGATAGCGGACGATACGGCATTCTACGCGAGAACGGGCGCGGCTTTGACTACAAACAAGTCGAGTCGGGCGAAATTATTGAAGACGATCAAACCAAGGCGGTCGCCATCAGCCGCACCATCGAGTCCAAAGTGCCGTCCGCCTGGCTCAGCGACTATCAGGCGGAGCGGCGGGCCGACGCTGATGGGCTGGCATTTTCCAGCCGTCAAGTGGCCCGTAATTTCTACCGGGGCGATTGGATCGTGCGGCGGGGAGAGCGCACCTTCGAGCAAATCGAGTTCTCGCGTTTCGGCGGGCTGAAGACCTCCCGGGACCGCTCGCTAAGTGGTCAGTGGAACCTGAGCGGTCAGGATATGTTCCTGCGTTGGGATGACGGCATCCGGCAAGTCCTCTCGCCTGTCGGGCGCGGCTTCATCCTCTACGCATACCGCCCCGGACGCCCGCTTGATGGCGTGCCCACGCAGATCTACGCCGCCGCACCGGTCGATCCCGCAAAATTAACCGAACACCTCGAAGGCCGCAAAGACGTGGTCAAACAAATGCAGGAGCTGGCTGCCGCAGCTGGAATCGATCCCGCCAGTCAGCCGGATGTCGGCTGGGGCCGCACCTTTGCCCGCTGGGCCTGGCCCTTCAGTGATTCGTCCGGGGCGATGAGCTCCGGACAAATCCTGGATGAGGAATTTGCCCCGGAGTCCGCCTCCGACCCCTGGTGGTGGCCCTTCTGGAGTGAGCAAGCCCGCACCGGAACTGCGCAAACCACACCGGCGACCGACGCTGCCGGCGACGGCAGCACAACCACAGCGCCCAAGCTGGACGGGAGCACTGCCCCAGGCGGCGAAGACGCCAGTCAGGACTCCACCGATCCGGCCCCGGACAGCGAATCCGCTACACCCGCTGCCAAGCCGCAGCCCAGCCCCGCGCGCAGGCACTCCCAGGACTGGTTCTGGCCCTTCTAGTTTTTCTTTCAAATAGATTTTTTACGTAGTCCAAGGCTTTCGCCAGCGATCCTGCAGCGGCCGGTATTTGCCGGACTCCGCTCAACAGATTTGACCTCTGCCCATTTAAATGCACCCATTCACACAATGACCACCGCCACTGCAAACACCGCCCTCACTGCCACGCCGCTCGAAGAGCTCGATCCGCAGATCGCCGCTGCAATTGCCGCCGAACGCCAGCGGCAGGAGAGCCACATCGAACTGATCGCCTCGGAAAACTTCACCTACCCCGCCGTCATGCAGGCCCAGGGCAGCGTGCTGACCAACAAATATGCCGAAGGCTACCCCGGCAAGCGCTGGTATGGCGGCTGTGAACACGTTGATGTGGTGGAACGCCTCGCCATCGAACGTGCCAAGCAACTCTTCGGTGCCGACCACGCCAACGTGCAGCCCCACTCCGGCTCGCAGGCCAATTTCGCCGTTTACACCTCCGTGCTCCAACCCGGCGACAAAGTGCTGGGGATGAACCTGGCCCACGGCGGACACCTCACGCACGGCAACCCGGTTAATTTCTCCGGCAAACTTTATCAATTTGTGCAATACGGCGTGCGTGAAGATAGCGGCCTGATCGATTACGAGGAACTGGCCACCGTCGCGGAACAGGAAAAGCCAAAAATGATCACCGTCGGTGCCTCCGCTTACTCACGCGTGATCGACTTCGCACGCATGGGCGAGATCGCCCGCTCGGTCGGGGCCTACCTTTTTGCCGATATCGCCCACATCGCCGGGCTGGTCGCCGCCGGTGTGCACCCCTCCCCCGTCCCGCACGCCGACTTTGTCACCACCACCACCCACAAGACCCTGCGCGGGCCGCGTGGTGGACTCATCCTCTGCAAGGCGGAACACGCCAAAGCCATCGACTCCGCCATGTTCCCCGGCGGGCAGGGCGGGCCGCTGATGCACGTGATCGCGGCCAAAGCCGTCTGCTTCGCGCAGGCCCTCAAGCCAGAGTTTACCGCCTATGCCGAACAAGTGGTCAACAACTCACGGGCTCTGGCCAAAGCCATGATTGAGCTCGGCTACAAAATCATCTCCGGCGGCACGGATAACCACCTCTTCCTGGTCGATCTGCGCGGCAACCTGCCCGAGCTGACTGCCAAGACCGCCCAGGAGACGCTCGACCGCGCTCACATCACCTGCAATAAAAACGCCGTGCCTTTTGAGACGCGCTCGCCCTTCCAGGCGTCCGGTATCCGCCTCGGCACCCCCGCCGTGACCAGCCGCGGTTTGGTGGAAGCCGATATGGCCGAGATCGCCGCCTGCATCGATACCGTGCTCAAAGCCATCGACACCGACGGCCTCGACCAGGCCATCGCATCCGTCAAAGGCCGTATCGCCGCCCTCACGGAAAAGCATCCGCTGCCCTACTAAGCACATCTTTTCCTGTTGCGCAGCGATACCAGGCCCGCAGACAAAGCACCCAACACCAGCAAGGTATCCAAACCGCAACGGAACGGCTCTCGCCGCCCCGATGCCGCATTTTTTGTCTCTTTATGCCTTCGCCTTATCAGTCACTTGAGGCAACCTTGTAAAGGCTCATGCAGCTCATGCTGACTTGGTTTCTCTTGACACCGATTCAATGTCACACAATGTGCACAGCATGGAAACCATTTCGATACGCGACTTGCACATGCATACAGGGCGATTGGTTCGGCGGGCCGGTGCTGGCGCTGAGCCAATGTTGATCTCGGATCGCGGGCGGCCCGTGGCGCGGCTGATGCCGCTTGAGAGTGCCGGACAAACGAACTTCCCAGACCGGGTATTAATACCGGGCTTTGAAGAACTGCCCCCGCTGGAAATGGACTCGGCACATATCTTGGAAGAGGATCGGCGGTGATTTATTTTGACACGGCCTACCTGGCAAAAACCTACCTGAACGAACCGGGCAGCGCGGTTGTTCGTGACTATCTGCAACGTTCGCGGGAGCGAGTTGCGAGTTCATCCCTGGCCCGTGCAGAACTCGCCGCAGTGTTTCACAGAAACTTGAGAGAAGGACGTCTTGATAGACTAAATCATGATTTAGTCTTCCGGCAATACCAGTCGGACTTGCGATCCAATTTATGGGAGTGGTTGCCGGTAGAGGAACGGCTCTGGGGATTGATCGAAACCTGCTTTTCCGAACTGGGCCCTGCGATCTTTCTGCGTGGAGCCGATGCCATACATTTGCTTACGGCGAAAGCGCACGGTTTTTCGGAGGTGTTCACAAATGACCGCCATCTGCTGGCGGCTTGCGACGCGCTGGGGCTGAAGGGCCGCAATCTAATTTAAATTGTCCCCAGCCACCAAAAAGCCAAGGGACAAAGAAGACCCTGCAGGAGAGGCGGAAGGAGTTTATAGGACACCCATAGGGTAATAACAATATGGGTGTCCTTAAAATTTCTTATGAGTGCTTTATGCTGGCCGGGATGGGTTCAACGGTTCGGATTAAAATTCCACAATACACGCATTCAAACCTGATCCGGATTTGGTTTTCAGGTGTCATTGTTGGCTGCATGCATCATGAAATATTCTTATTGAATTTCAGCTCAAAATCACTAAGTCTTATACCGTGCAGGGGTATTGCGGCTGGATGTTTAAGTCCGCCGTCCGCCTCTCAAGTGCATGATTCTCAACCACCCTAAACAATGAAAACCCATCGATGCCTGACCGATCTACTATCCCTCGTCGCTTCGCTTTGCGTCACGACTTGTCCCCTGTTGGCGGAGGATTCCACCATTCTTTTGGAGGATTTTGAGACCCACCTTACAGGCTATTTGGATCCGCCCTGGGTCGGCGGAGTGGGGGGTGGAAGTTATGAAAATCCCTCCGTGGGGGATGATGGCAGTGGCACCAATCGGATCGCCAGCGGCAGAGGAGACTTTGCGGCTGCACCTGACGGTGCCCTGCGCCCAATGCTGTTTAGTTTTACGACCAGTCAATCCGAGGTTTTGTTTCAGTTTGAAGGCCGCACCACCACCATCGCCGACAAGCCCTATCACAGTGCTGGAGCAAGTGCCTCGCGTTTGGAGTTTCGGGATGATAGCGGCACCTTACATTTCGGCTTCGGACTCGATCAGAATAACCTGGAGGGTGCTAATCCAGCGCCTCCGCCCACCACCATTTTTTATGATGCCAATCGGTCTGCGCTTTTCGGCGACAGTCTCGAACCGGATACTTGGTATGAGTTTCGCGGGCTGATCGACTGGACTGAGTCTGACCTCGAAGGCCGCCACGGCTTGTTCACGCTACTCTATCGTGAGCGCGGTGCCACCGCCTGGATCACCGATTCCAGTCTGTCGAACCGAACGCTCAAAGTGTCCGATCCCACGAGCATCACCAAGCTTGGTATGCGTGTGGACCAAGTTGGCACTTCTTACTACTCGAACTGGCATCAGGGGCAAATGGACAACATCCGTTACAAGTTCCCCACCAGCGATGTGATCATTGGTTTTGAAAGCAGCGAGGGCTATCTTGCCGGTCAGGCACCATTGGCACCCTGGGAATTTACACCCGGACAGGACGTCCGGGTGACGGATGCCGTGCGTCACGGCGACGCACAAGCACTTGAAGTGGGTCCCTGGACCTATGATCAAGTGGTTTATCCGGTCTCCGTGCCGCCCGGTGAAACCGCATCATTTTCGGTCTGGATTCGTCCTGGTTTCCATCAGGCGAATTACGAATACCTTGGCTCGGTGTCGATCCTCCAACTGGATACCGTTTCCGAGTATTGGTATTTAAGCGCCGGGGTCATTTTTGAAAACAATATTGATCACTATGGCACGGGCGGGACGACCCAGCTCAGCCTCCGCACCCAGACATCGGAAACTTTCCTGGACCGCAGTGGGGACTTTACACCTGAGGCGTGGTATAAGGTAAACTGCACCATCACCGCGACCGACATAATCTTTACCGTGCGAATCGACACGGGCACGGTGGTGCAATCCATCCCCCGGTTAGAAAATTACCGGATCGACCAAATTATCCTCGGCGGCGCTGCAAACGAATCCACCGTCTATTTCGATGAATTTATGTATGCGCCACCGGCTTTGCCCGTCGCCCTCACCGTCAACTCCGCTCACGGCGAGCCGGTGCCCGCTGTCGGTGTGCACCACTACACCAGCGGCAGCCTGGTATCGGCCTCGGTCCAACCTGTCACCTCGGGACTCACTCAGGAAGCCTGCACAGGGTGGACCGGGACGGGATCGGTTCCCGCCACGGGGTCAGGCAATGCCATCGAATTCACCCTGAACGCTGATTCGTCGATCAGCTGGAACTGGGAGACCCGTCACTGGTTGGAGGTCTCCACGGTGGGGAGCGGCAGCGTCAGCCTTGCCGATGGCTTCTATTCCGCTGATTCCGCGCAAGCCATCGTCGCGACTCCGGCACCGGATTGGCTCTTCATGGGATGGAGTGGCGATTTGGAAGGCATGGAAGCCAGCACAACGCTTTCCATGGCGGCACCGCGCACGATCACCGCGACCTTTTCCGACGATGCCGATGGAGATGGCCTTACGAACGCAGAGGAGGCGGCACTCAAAACGGATCCCTGGAAGCGGGATACCGACAATGACGGCTTTGACGACAAACTCGAAGTGGATCATGGCGGTGATCCCACCGTGAGCGACCGTTGGCGCGTCGATTATATCCGTGCCCATGGCAGCGAATTCGACCTTTATCCCTCCACGATTGTGCTCGACGTGAAAACCGGGGAACTCCTCTTTGAAGTCGAGGGCGGCCAAGCCACACTCCGATTGCAACTCATGCAATCGGATGATTTGAACCACTGGAACGAAGCAGGAGAGGCCCTGCAGTGGCAAGTCCCCGTCAATCCTGCCAAAGAGTTTTTTCGCATCAAGATTTCCCAGTAATCCTGAGGGGCAGCATGGTCGGCTAAACCCGGAACTCCAACCCGATAAGGCAGATTCAATTGGATCGGCGTGCTGACGGGTTGGAGGTCAAAAAGTCCAATTTTCAATGTTTTTTAAGTATTCTCCACTCTTTTGACTCTTTCTCCTCCTCTGGCGACTGACCAAACTCTGCACATAGGATGGCGTACCCATACGCAAGTGCTCTGCTATCCCGCGATATGGGTCAAAATAAGATGGATATAGTGACAAACCGCACCGAGCGCATCGCCGCATCTAGTTCTTTCGCAAACCCGCCTTCAAGTCCTGGCTCCTGTTCACGCCAAAATTCAACCTCCCGCTACGCATCGGCAACAAGAATTAAAGGACACCCATATTTCTAACTCCGAGCCGTATTTCCGCACGGCACAGTTGTCAATTGGGAAGCGGGAACAGCCAGCAATACCCGGGATTCAGGGTCGTGCCTGTCGCTTCATCGCGAAGTATCCCGGTTCAATCGCGCTAATGCCCTCGGTCCCGATTGGGGGGGGAGTGCCAATCACGCAGTGGGTTTTTGTGGGTGTCCTTTAAATTCCCTTTTAAATTCCCTCCCGCTACCCGATTGGTGGTTTGCATTTTTTTGAAATCGCATCGAGCCTTTTATCTAAAGTCCACAGCGGAGATACACTCATAATTGAAGAGGCCAAAAGATGAGCGTCAATATAACCAATGCCCTTTCCGTAGAGCTTATTCTTTTCGATGAGGTGGGTTACTTCGTCTTCAGTCGCTTGGGTGGCTTGGGGCAGATCATTGATCAAGCTAAGAAAATGCTGCCGTTTCGAGATATTACCCAGACGCAATTCACCGATGATAAACGGGTGAGTCAGCACTTCGCCTTCGTTGAGAAGGTCACTGAGTAGAGAATCACCTTCCCTCAAGAACCCGACCCATACAGAAGTATCGACTAAAACCATTACCGACGCGGAATGTCTCTAAGTTTGGGTGCTGTGCCTCCAAGGGAAGCTAGGCGTCTTGCACTCTCTTTTTCGATTAAGCTCCTCAGGCCCTCATGCAATAATTGGGTTTTCTCTTTGATCCCAGTCAGCTTAGCCGCTTTATCGAAAATTTTCTCATCTAAGTTTAATGTTGTTCTCATGCATACAGGTCTGCATAAAATGAAAATTAGTCAAGTTTTTAACACCAACGTCGAAGACGGATAAAGCATTAAAGGACACCCACATTTCTAACTCCGAGCCGTATGCCCGCACGGCACAGTTTTCAATTGGGAAGCGGGAACAGCCAGCGATACCCGGGATTCAGGGGCGTGCCTATCGCTTCATCGCGAAGTATCCCGGTTCAATCGCGCTGATGCCCTCGGTCCCGATTGAGGGGGGGGGCGGGAGTGTCTATCACGCAGTGGGTTTTTGTGGGGGTCCTTTAAATTCCTCCTGAAAAAGATCAAGATCCCCACTAAAACGAATCGAAGCGGGGGCGGCATGAATCGCCGAAGCCCCGGCCAAGTGGCTTGCCTGACTTCGATTCGCTGCGATCAAGCGGAGGATGGTGGCCTGGAAAGGAGTTAAGGGCATAATTTCTCCGCGACCTCCCAACCTTCGCGCCCCCCCTATTCACGCAACTTTTGCGCGATCCATTCCAAATCCTCCCCCGTGATTTTCAAATCAGGTGGTGAACTCCAGAAGCAACGCGAATAAAATCGACGGTAAGCTTTTCGCCCCTCCCGGGTTCGTACCATCCGGCGGGCCTCTTCCGGCGACAAGCAACGACGACTTTTCCGCCCCCCGTTGCGACCAATCTGGCTGAAGTAAACCCTGAGCTCATCTTGCATACTCATTTCACAACATAAGCTGCTTATGTTATTAAAGTCAATTTTTCAAGATCCTTTCCCGAGGATGCAATTATAAGTGCGGGGTAACTTGTGGAAACAGGGGAAACGGGTAGCGCAGGTGCGTCCCCGCACCGCAGGAACGTCCGCAGGGAGGCATTATAAAGCATTAAAAAAGCATTAAAGGAGAAAAGCATTAAAGGACACCCACATTGCTAACTCCGCGCCGCATGCCCGCACGGCACAGTTTTCAATTGGGAAGCGGGAACAGCCAGCGATACCCCGGATTCAGGGGCGTGCCTGTCGCTTCATCGCGAAGTATCCCGGTTCAATCGCGCTGATGCCCTCGGTCCCGATTGAGGGGGGGGG
>Ga0210020_1002419_pt1 | contig 15085 bp, 17 predicted proteins | sample CryGeymeta201514_FD_183980 | JGI IMG/M metagenome (GOLD analysis project Ga0210020, IMG submission 183980) | Groundwater microbial communities from Crystal Geyser aquifers in Utah, USA - Crystal Geyser metaG 2015-14 (SPAdes) (version 2) | ecosystem: Environmental > Aquatic > Deep subsurface >... | reverse complement strand
TCCTGATTCTTCTCCCAATGTGAGCGGAATAATTTCAATAATCCTTCCTTACCTTTTCGTTATTGCCGGGTTACTTCTTTTGTTTTACCTAATCTACGGCGGGTTCCATATGATGATTGCCGCCAACGATGAGAAAGGTCTGGCTGAAGCAAAAGGAAAAATTACTAATGCCTTGGTTGGATTCTTGCTTTTATTTGTCTCCTACTGGCTGGTGCAGATACTCGGACACATTTTTGGGATACAGATATTTTAGGATTTGTTGTGGGTTGTGGGTTATGTGTCGAGTTATGTGTTGTGGGTTATGAGGAAAAACGAAAATGTATCAAACTGCCCGAAGTTTTTTAGATTTAGAAGTCTATAAAACTACTTATAAAGCCGCTATTGTCGTTAATACCCAGATTGTACCCAAACTTCCAGAATCAGAAAAATTTGGATTGAAAGACCAACCCGCCAGAGCCTCAAAGTCAATACCTGCACTAATTGCTGAGGGTTATGCTCGAAAAAACCATCAAAAAGACTGGCAAAAATATTTAAATGAAGCTATTGGTGAATGTAACGAAATGATTGTCCATTTATCTTTTATAAAAGATTTATATCCACACTTGGTTGACGTAAAACTTTGTGAAGAACTTATTGATACTTATAATGTTGCCGGAAAGCAATTGTTTAATTTAGGAAGAAGTTGGCAAGATAATTCTAAACCCACCCTCACCCCCACAACCCGACACACAACCCACAACTCATAACTTATTTACCAAAACGTCTCTGCCTTCTCTGGTATTCTAAAATCGCTTTTTCTAATTCAACGGGTCCGAAGTCCGGCCACAAAATGTCTGTAAAATAAAGTTCCGAGTAAGACATTTGCCAAAGTAAAAAATTAGACAGGCGGACTTCCCCGCCTGTTCTAATAATCAAATCAGGGTCCGGTTGGCCGTTGGTATATAAATGTTTCGCCACCAACTCCTCGTTTACTTTATCCGCCGGTACCCCTTCGCGAATTATTTCTCGAATCGCTTTAACGATTTCATCACGGCCACCATAATTCAAAGCCAAATTAACTTTTATCCTCTCGTGTTTGAGAACAATTTTCAATATTGCAGAAATCGCTCTGGCAACTTTGCGAGGGAATGCTTGGAAATTACCTAAGATAAAAACTCTTACCCCTCTCCCCTCATACTCCTTCTTTTTCTCTTTTACAATTCTCAAAAGAAGATCGAAAATACCTTTTACTTCTTCGGCACTTCTTTTTCTCCAGTTCTCGGTAGAAAGAGTATAAACCGTCAAATGTCTTATCCCTAATTCTTCTGCTTTTTTGACAATTTCGTCCAAATTTCTCGCTCCTGCTTCATGGCCCGCGTTAATACTCAGTCCTTTTTCTTTGGCCCACCGCCTATTGCCGTCCATGATAATGGCGACATGTTTAGGGATGTTCTTATAATCAAGTTTGAATTTGCTCATTTTAGCGCCAAAATTGTACTACTTTGATCGATTAAAATCCAATTACTAAATCGGTTTAAATTTAATCCCATAAGGAATTACTCCCTCTGGGTCTGGTTGTCTTATTCTCCGATAAACAGTTTTAACCTGCCGACCAGTCTTCAAGTCATTTTCCTGCCAATCAACTAGCTGGCCGATCATTCTTTTTCCTATTTTCAACTCGACTAATACAACCGGATAAGGAGCCTGTCTTTCATAGCCAAAAGGAGGAACGCGAACAAGAGTCCAGGAAACAATTTTACCTTCTTTTTCCAAAAGAAGACTTGTTTCTTTTTGATGACGCCAAATTTTAACCGGTGAGATACTATTCATTTTTTAAAATGTGGATTGCCGCCACTGCTCCCGAACCGCCGACATTATGAGTCAAACCTACTTTTGCCCCTTTAACCTGTCTTAATCCTGCTTCCCCGCGGAGCTGAGTGGCAATCTCAGCAATTTGTTTGACCCCGGTTGCCCCTACTGGATGACCACAAGCTTTTAGCCCGCCACTAGGATTAACCACTGGTCTTCCTTGGCCGAGGGTTGTTTTTCCTTTGGCAATTTCGCTGGCCGCCTTACCTTTAGGAAAAAAGCTTAAATCTTCACAGGCAATAATTTCGGCAATAGAAAAACAGTCATGAACTTCCGCAACATCAATATTCCCCGGCTCTATCCCTGCCATTTTATAAGCCTTCCCTGCCGCCTTTACTGCCGATGTCAACGAGGTCAAGTCTTTTCTTCCGGCAAGACTCAGTGTATCAGTTGCCACAGTTGACGCTGTAATATAAACATTCTTTCTTCTTGTTGCCTTTTGTCCGCCTGCTGGCGGATTGACTTTTGCTATTATTATGGCTGAAGCTCCATCAGAAATTGGTGAACAATCCAAAAGCCTTAAGGGCTCGGCGACAGAAGGACTGGCGAGTACTTGGTCAAGAGAAACTTTAAATTGAAATTGGGCCTTAGGGTTCAAGGTCGCGTGATAGTGATTCTTAACTGCTACCGCTGCCAAATCTTCTTTTTTTGTTTTATATTTCTCTATATAAGAGCGGGCCAACATGGCATAAAGACCAGGGAAAGTCATCCCTGCCAAGCGTTCTTCGTCGTGGCCCGCTCCCATTAAAGCAGAAACAACTTCTCCAGGATTATGGTCAGTCATTTTTTCAACGCCTACTACTAATACCGTTCGATAAACTCCGGCCAAAATACTATTTATGGCGTTGTGAACAGCCAGGCCTCCGGAAGCACAAGCTCCTTCGACTTTAAAAGCAGGGATATCAATCCCTAATTCCTCGGCAAAAAGAGCTCCTAAATTTTCTTGTTTGCCCAATATCCCCGAAAGCATATTACCAACATATAAAGCTTCAATGTCCGAGAGTTTAAGGTTGGCGTCAGAAAGTGCCTCGGAAACAGCTTCTTTAACTAAAGCTCTCGGTGAAACTTCCCAAAGTTCACCGAATTTTGTTGTGCCAACGCCTAAAACCGAAATTTTCATAATATTTTGTTTGTAAGTCTTAAATACTTTGAGTAAGAAATCTCGCGTCTATTGTTTAAGTATTCTTTAATCCCCGAAACCCTTTTTCTGGCCGTGTTTAAAAGCTTGGTTGTTTTTAAAATAAAACTATCTGCACCGGCGCCGGAGCCATAAGAAGTTAAAAAAATCAAATCATTCGGCTTGGCAACTTCCAAAACGGAACAAAGCCCAAGCAAAGAGGAAGCAGAGTAAGGGTTCCCAATTTGCCCAACAATCAACCCCGGCTCAAGTTGTTTTTTTTCAAATCCCAGGGTCAGAGCAGCTTCAAGGGGAAATTTTCCATTAGGCATATGGAAAACACAGTAAGAAAAATCTGCCGGTTTCATTTTATTTTTTTCTAAAAGTTTTTTGGCCGCGCTGGTTACATGAACAAAATAAGCCGGTTTGCCGGAAAATCTTCCCTGATGGGAAGGATAAGGAATTCCGTCGCGGCGCCAAAAATCAGGCGTGTCCGAAGAATAAGAAGCAAAATCTAAAATTTGAACCAAAAATTTTTCCTTTTTTCTGCTTAAAATAAAGGCGGCCGCTCCGGCACCGACAGTATATTCAAGGGCGTCATGTGGTTTTGCTTGGGAAGCATCCGAGCCAATAACCATGCCATAATTTATCAAATCTGCTTCCAAAAGTCCCGCCAAATTTTCCATGCCGGCAGTCGCCGCCTTACAAGCAAACTCTAAATCGGCGGCTAAATAATTTCGGCCAACTCCTAGAGCTTCACCAATAATTGTCGCGCTGGGATTCACCGCATAAGGATGTGACTCCGAACCGACATAAATTGCCTCAAGTTTTTCCGGAGGAACTTTCCCCATTTTCAAGGCGGCTAAACCCGCCTCTACTCCCATCGTAACCGCATCCTCATCTTCATCAGGGATTGCTTTTTCAATTACCCCGAGAGATTTTTCAATATTTTTGGGTTCTTTTCCCCAAAACTCAGCCACCTCCTTTACCGGCAAACGATTGGCTGGAATATAAGCCCCGAAACCGACAATTCCTACGTTTTGAAGCACTTTTCTCCCTCTTTTACTTTCTTCTATTAAACTTTTTGAAAGTGACAAACAAGAAGTAAAGAAGATAAACAAAGAGTAGTGCGGCGATTGAAGTAACTAAGACTAGAGAGGTTTGTGCAACCCAGCCTAAATTACCGCGAATACCAATCAGAAACCGCAAGATTGCCAAAAAGAAAATTGTCCCCGCCCAAAAATATCCCGGTAAACCAAAAATCAAGATTGTCTGAGACCAATCTGGCTTCTGGCGAATTTTAATGATTGTCCTTGAAGGATGAACTAAAAGACCGTAATAGTTCCGAAGAAAAAGATATCCTTCTTTAAGAAGAGTCAGCAGCAAAAGCTTCCGCAAAGGCCTTGCGGGCTCTTCCAAGTCTTGATTCAATCGCTTTTGTGCTTGCATTTAAACTCTTGGCAATTTCAATTACTCTTAACCCCTGGTAATACTTTAGTCGTAAAACCTCCCGATATCCTTCGCTAAGACTCAACAGTGTTCTTCTGACTTTCTGCTCAAATTCTTTCTTCAGAAGCTCTTGCTCTGGCCCCAAGGCTTCGCTAACCAAATTCTCAAGCCAAGGTAAACGGGAGAAAAGAAAGGTTTTAATTTTTTTCTTGCGATAAAAATCAGCAGTCTCGTGATTGGCAATAGCGCAAAGCCAGGTAAAAAAAGAGGAATTGCCTTTAAAAAAAGGGTAAGATTCATTGGCGGCAAGTAAGGTCTCCTGTAAAATTTCTTCCGCTTCATAAGAATCGGAAACCTTAAAGAAAATATGTCTTTTCAGCCTCGGAAGACATTCTTTAATTTGAGTTTCAATTTCTTTCATTTTGTTCGGAATAAATGCGTAAAATCTGCGGAAATCAATAAGTTAAGGCAATTTTTCAGGTAATTTTTCCAGCAAAACCTTGAACCAGTAAGTATAAATTTCCGGGTTTTTTCTTGTCTCAGTTCTTAGGGTTTTTAAATTTATCCATTTCCACTGTTCAACTTCTTTAGGATCGGGCTTGGGTCGACTGTCGCTTTTGCCAATCAACACATGGTCAAGTTCATTTTCTGTCAAACCGTTGGGGAAATCAACGCGGTAACTAAAAGAGAAAATCTCTTCAAGCTCGCAATCAACCCCCATCTCTTCTAATAACCTTCGGTGTGCAGCTTGAGAAACCGTTTCTCCTTTTCTTGGATGGCTGCAGCAAGTATTTGTCCACAGTCCCCCGCAATGATATTTTTCTTTCGCCCTTTGCTGAAGAAGAAGTTCTCCTTTTGAGTTAAAAACAAGAACGGAAAAAGCCCGGTGGAGCAATCCTTTTTTGTGAACAGCCATTTTCTCGGCCTTCCCTACCTCTCGGTCATCTTTGTCGACAAGAACAATTTGATCTCCCATAGCTTAGAAAAGATGTTTATTAATTAACCGCGTTCCAATCGCCGGTTGGTTAAGTATTACTTCTTTTATTCCTTTCATACCCTTAAGACACCCTATCACTTTTTGTTTATCCTTCTCTTGGCAGATTAGATGAACATTTGCTCCGGCATCAATAGTGAAATAAACCAGTATTCCTTCTTCTCGCCAACCCCTGACTGTCAAAATAAGTTCGAAAGTTACCGGCGTCCAATAAAAAATTGGAGGGGTTGAAGTCATCATAACTGCGTGCATATTTATCGCCTCGCCTTCGAGTATTGTTCCGAAGATTTCAAAATCCCTGTCCAAAATCGCCTTTTTAATTACTGTTAATTTGTTTTTTATCCCTGAAATCCTTGATTTATAAAAGGGGCTACTTGCTGTTAAAATATGACCTTCCGAAGAACTGACCTTCTTCGTCTTCTTCTCTACAATAACTAAGACATCAATAATTTTCCACCAGTTTGGTGGGAAAATCATATGAGCATATGAATTGTTACTGGAAGTTCCGGACTTCCATTCCACAAAACCATCTGGAATCGATCTGCAAGCAGAACCCGAACCTTGCCTGGCAATTATCGAAAGATGCTTCTCGTTCAATTTTAAACCAGCAGCAGCAACTCCGGCCATTGTCAGTGCGGCAAAACCCGAGGCCGAAGAGGCAATGCCACTACCCTTGGGAAAATTATTTTTTGTCTTAACTCTGGCAAAGCTTTTAAATCTGGCCAAATCCCGAATTAGATCTAAATGGGAGCTAATCCTCTTTTCTTCTTTTTCATCAAATTTGTGTTCATCCATTATAATTATGTCTTTTTTTATTTTTTCTGAAAACTCGACTGTAGTTATTGTAAAAACATTACTAAGATTCATCGAAATTGAGTCGTTTGCCGGCAAACGAAGTTTCTCATCTTTTTTGCCCCAATATTTAATAAAGGCAATGTTTGCTGGTGCTTTAGCGGTTGCTTTCATCTCTCACTCCTTCAGCTCCTAATTTTACCCTTAAAACCCTGCCTCCTGCGTCAGTAATGGCTTCTCCCACTTTAACTTTTATTTGATTATCAATCAAAGCAATCATACAATCTCCTCCTCCTGCACCCGAGAGTTTGGCTCCAAAAGCGCCTGCTTCCCGACAAGCGTGAATCAAAGAGGAAAGTTCTCTTGTGTTCACTCCCAATGCTTCGAGCAACCCTTGATTTATATTCATAAGTTCCCCCACTCTTGGCCAGTTTCCCTTTTCCAAAGCGTTTTTTGCTTCCTGGACGCCAAGAGCAATTGCTTCAAAAATTTTCGTTATTGCTTCTGGATGTTCCTTTTTTGTTCCTGCAACTTGTCTAACTAAAGCCGAGGTGTCTGCCTTAATACCGGTATAACCAACAACAATTGGTACCTCCTCGATTTTAAGAGGAAGAACTGTTTTTCCTCCACCAATAAACCATAAAGTTCCTCCCCAAATTGCTGCAGCTAAGTCAAAGCCGGAACCAACTCCTTGAACATCAAGAACTGTTTTATAACTCAAATTAAATAATTCTTGATCCTTTAGTTTGACATCAAAAAGCTCAGACAAGGCTTTTATCACCCCCACCGTAACAGCAGAAGAACTGCCAAAACCAAACTCCGAAGAAAAATCGCTTTGTGTTTTAATTTTCAGCCCAGATCTAATGCCAAACCCATCAAAGAAATTGCCAACCGCTGTCGCGACAAATCTGGCACCCTTCGGCAAATCATTATTATTTTTTAGGCTGTCGATTTCTAACAAACAACCGGATAAACCGACGTCAGGCGCTTCAATTTCTAAAGATTGTCCTGAGTCGGCAATGACCGAAACTCTTATCCTTTGGTCAACAGCAGTAACAATACATGGAGACCCATAAACAACTGCATGTTCACCAAAAAGCATTAATTTTCCTGGCGCTGAAATTTCAACTTTTTCCAAATTTTACTCCTTTCTCGCCTAATTTTACTCTAAACATATCAAGTCTTTCTTTTTCAGCAAAAGAGAGTAACTTTTCCTGATTAGGATGGTAAGTAATAATAATTCCGGAATTATCTTTTGCTCCCCCTGCTCCTGAGATTTTAGCAAATCCGCCGATTTTTTCAACTTTTCGAATTAACCTCATTGTTTTTTTGGAAACGACTCCCAATCTTTCCAATAATTCTTCGTTGGTTTTAACTAGCTCTCCTAGATTCGACTCCTCTTTTGATAAAAACTTTAAAAATCCTCTGGTTACTTGCTCCACCTCTTTAAAAGTTTTTTCTACTTTCAAAGGAGACCTTAAATAAAATCTCCTAACCCTATCTACCATTTCTCCTGTTGTTTCAATTGGTTTTCCACTGTTAATTAAAAAGAGTGAGGGAAAAACTCGCGTTTTCAGTGAAGAAAAAACCTTAAACATTTCTGTTTCTTTACGGTATAAAAGAAAACCGCCATAAGTAGAGATTGTATTATCTCCTCCGCTAGGATTATTATGTTGTTTTTTCTCAATCCCATAAGCAATCTCGTTAATTTTTTTCAAATTTCGGGGTAATTTTAAAAATTCGAAAAAAGCGGTGGTAATCGCAACGGCAAAGGCCGCTGAAGAACCTAACCCACAGCCAATAGGAATTTCAGAACTCACCACGACCTTTAAATTGTCAAGCTTGCCTACCTCCAACTTTGTTTTTACGGTTTCAAGAGCATGTTCCACATAAGACCTTCCTTCTGATGGAAAAACACTTAATCCCGCCTTGCTTTCTTCTATCTCCACAAATAATCTTTTGTCTATGGCACTTAAAACTTCCGGATAACCGTAAACAACCGCATGCTCGCCGGAAAGAATTATTTTACCCGGAGCAGAAACTTTAATTTTCTTTGCCATTTTTAAAACTCTCGGAATAAATGCGTAAAATACGCGGAATTTATTTTTTCGACTGTATTAATTGAATATTTTTGAGTTCTTCAATGTTTCTCACCCCGGAACAAAACATAGCGATTTTCAATTCTCTAATCAACTGGTTAATTTTTTCTTCAACTGCCTCTTTTGAATGATTAGCCGGTTCCAAAAAAGGTAAAGCGAGACCGACCAGATCAGATCCCAAGGCAATTGCTTTGGCAATTTCAACTCCATTTCTTATTCCCCCACTTCCAATTATTTTAAGACCTTTAATCTTATGACATTGATCAATTGCTTCTGCTGTTGGTATCCCCCAATCCTTAAAAACTAAACCCAGATTATTTTGGGCACGAAAGCTTTCTATTATCGCCCAATTTGTTCCACCCCGTCCTGCCACATCTATTATTCTCACTCCAATAGAATAAAGTCTTTGGGCAACTTTTTCAGAAATTCCAAAACCAACCTCCTTAACAATTACCGGAACAGATAACTCTTTAACTAATTTTTCGATTTTGGGCAATAAATTTTCAAAATTAGTATCACCTTCCGGTTGAATTGCTTCCTGTAAGGGATTAAGGTGTAAAATTAGTGCATCGGCCTTAATCATATCAATTGCTTTTTGGTACTCCTTAATACCAAATCCATAATTTAACTGCACCGCTCCTAAATTAGCAAAAAGCAAAATGTCAGGAGCTATATTCCTGATTTGAAAAACCGAAGTTACTAAAGAGTTCTTAATTGCAATTCTCTGGCTTCCAACCGCCATGGCTATTTTCCTTGATTGGGTCGCTGTGGCTAAGTTTCTGTTAATTATCCCGCCTTGAGCAGTGCTCCCGGTCATCGAGGAAATTAAAATCGGAGCTGAGAGTTTTTTACCTAAAAACTCGGTTGAGGTATCAATCTTTCCGAAATCAATTTCAGGAAGAGCATTATGAATAAAATGGAAATTTTCAAAACCAGTTGTCCCCACCTCAACGCTATTTTTAAGACAAATTTGAAGATGTTCACTTTTTCTTTTTTGCATCTCCGCCAAACCTTCTTTCCCTTTTACCGAAATCAAGAAGTGCTTCTCTTAAAAGTTCTGGTGTCAGGTCAGGAAAATTAACCGAAGAATCATAAAAATGTAATTCACTTAGAGCTCCTTGAAAAATAAGTATTCCGCTTGTTCTCTGTTCCCCTGAAGTACGAACAATTAAATCGGGATCCGGAAGACCAGCAGTATCAAGGTGCAAAGAAACAAGCTCTTCGTCGATCTCACCAGGCTCTATAAGACCATCTTTAATTCCTTTAGCGATATCCTTAAAAGCCCGTATTAACTCATCTCTACCACCGTAATCTAGTGCAATAACCAGATTATATCTTTTGCTTTCTTTTGTCTTCTCTTCTATTTCCTCTATCGCCCTCAGTAAAGAAGGCCGTAATTCAGCAATCCTATCTCTTCTGCCAATATGCCTTATTCTTACATCTTCTTCCATCGCCTCTGTTACTATTTTTTTATCGGTAAATAAATTCTCAAAGATTCCCATTAGGGCGCTTATTTCTTGCGGGGACCTTTTCTCCACATTGTCGGTAGACATTCCCCAAAGAGTTAAGGTTTGAATTCCCCAATCTCGGCTTACTCTTATTAATCTTTCTGCCGCTTTCGCTCCCTGCCTATGACCTTCTGATGCCGGAAGCCCCTTTTCCATTGCCCAGCGACGGTCTCCATCAGGAATGATTACCAAATGTCGAGGAAGGATAATGCCTGGCTCAATTTCTTGAGGAGAAAGTAATTCTTCACCGGGAGAGGGATAGGTTCTTTCAGAGCCTTTCATTCCACGTAACTCTAACAAACTTCAGCCTCGTTGTCAATTTAAGGATATGATATAGTAAATACAAAATGAATCGGCCACTTTATATCATGAAACTAGGCGGCAGCGTTATCACCGATAAAGGCCATCCAAGCGGTAAACTCCGATTTAAACGAATCAAAGAAATTGCCAAAGAAATCAAGCGAGCCCAAGACAAAAATGATTTTGATTTAATTCTCGTCAATGGGACTGGTTCCTATGGACATCCTGTAGCTCAAAAATACAATACCGCTAACGGAATTAAAAATAAAACCCAACTTCGGGGCTTTTGTGAAATCAAATACGTGGTTAATCTTTTAACCACCAAATTTAATAAATTATTTCTCGCCACTGGACTTAACGTTTTTTCCTGTCAGACTAGCTCATTAATTATTCAAAACAGAGTCAAAATTTTTTCATTTGAAATAGAGCCAATAAAAAAACTCGTGCATCTAGGGCTTATTCCAATGTTATCTGGGGACGTAACCTCAGACATTAGTTGGGGTGGTTCTATTTGTTCCGGGGATGCCATCGCTCCCTATTTAGCTGGGGAATTAAAAGCGACAAAATTGCTGTTTGCTAGCGACGTGGACGGAATTTTTGACCAAGACCCTCACGAAAACAAAAATGCCAAGCTAATTTCTGTAATCAATAAACAAAATCTCCCTGAATTTATTAGTTCAATCGGAAATAGTTCTCATCTTGATGTTACCGGCGGAATGAGAGGAAAATTTCTAAGTATAAGAAAGTACTCTCATAAAAAAACAAAAACCATAATCTTCAATGGCCTGAGAAAAAATTCTATTTTTGAAGCTCTCTCGGGAAAAGAAATTGGAACCCTTATTGATTTGGCCTAAAGCCTGAAGAACATTCTTCCCTAACTATTCCCTTTCGTCCTTCCATAAAATCTTCCACTATCTCCAACACTCCTTTTCTGCGAGGTAAATTTCTTATCTCTTGTGGGGTAATCCAGCGATGGTTGATTACCTCGTCTCGTTCAGCATTAAAAGATCTCGGAGTGTCAGAAACTCCGTTAAAATGTAAAAGATAAGCCCTCCCCCAAATATTTGTTCCTTTCTTAAGTTGATAATCTCCTATCCAATCACTCTCTTGGTTACAAGTTATATCACCATTTTCTCCAACCTCTTCTCCGATAAGCCTTAAAAGGGCCTCAAGTTCGCTCTCTCCCTCTTTAATCGTCTCCGCTGGAATACTCCAATCCCCTGCTAGTTTATCGATCTTTGTCTTAGTTTCTGTTTCTTGGACGACTAAGATCTTCCCGTCTCGACTTAAAATAATAGCTGCTACGCCCATTATGTTTCTTTCTTCACTCTCTTTGAAAATTGTGGTGTTTAAAGCCTCGATTTTCGCGATTTTTACCTCCTAAAAATCTCTTTGGACAATAAATTGAATCGCAGCTTTAAGTTCTTCTTTAGCCGGAGATTTTGACAAAAACATCAGTTTTTTTTCAAATATCTTTAATGCCTCTTGAGCTAATTTTTCTGCCACTCTTTGCCCATAGTTCAAACTGTGGTATTTTTTCATTAATTCGATGACAAACCCTACTTCTTCCGAAGTTTTCTTTTCTCTTACCTTATTCATTATTCCAATTAACTTGGCTTTATCTTTTAGTCTGGCAGTTCGGAAAAGATGCATCAACATTATCGTTCTTTTTCCCTCATAAATATCATTACCTGTTTGCTTTTTAAGTCCACGGAAATCAGAAGTTAAATCCAAAAGGTCATCTTTTATCTGAAAACATCGGCCTAATGGCTGGGCAAATTCATAGATCGCCTCAAGTTGTTTCTCGTTCGCATTTGCTAAAATCGCCCCCAATCTCATCGGTCCAGCAATAGTGTAATAGGTTGTTTTTCCATCAAAAATGAAAAAGCAATCCTTATTTGTTAGATTCTGCTTATTTTCTTGAATCCATTTTATTTCTACCGTTTGACCCAAGGTAGTTCGAGTGAGCATTTGGTAAAACTCGTCAATAATTTCGAAGGTTTTTTGGAACCCTAATATTTTTTCATTATCTCGAAGCATCTTCCACATAATCACATGAAGGGCATCACCAGCATTAACGGCCAACTCAGAACCATAAATTCGGTGGAGGGCAGGTTCCCCTCTCCTCATTAAAGAGCCATCCTCAAAATCATCATGGATTAATAACCAATCTTCTGAAGTCTGCATGGCGGCCGCTGTTTTAATTGCTCTTGTTTGGGAAACACCCATTGCTTCTGCCGTCAAAAGCAAAAGGGTCGGCCTTACATACTTTCCTAATCTTTTAGGATATGTCGTGGTTAACTCCCAATGGAACTTCTCTAACGAAACATAGCATGAAGGAATTTTTAGTCTACCCGAGGCTGACAAGGGACGACGAAGATATTTTTGGATCTCTCTCCAAATTACTCGCCTTTTCTCTATCAGAACTTCCTCAAAATTAATATCCATTTATTAAAACCAAATTATATCACAGACTTACAATTACGGTAAGATTTCTGAGCATATTTCAGTTTTTCCCTTTAATAGAACTTCCCGGATCCTTTCGGGAAAATTACCATTTATTATCACAGTAGGGATCCCTTCATTAACTGCCAGTTTTATTCTTCTTAATTTACTAGACATTCCGCCAATTATTTTATAATTTCTTATTTTTTTAAGACTAACTTCTTTTAATAGTTCACCTCTGTTGATGTTGCTATTAACCCCATCCACGTCCGAAAGCAAAATCATTTTATTCGCCCCATATGTTTTTGCTAAATAAGAGGCTATCGTGTCGCTAGATATGGCAGATACTAAAATTTTTTGATCCAGTACTATTCCCCCACTAGTAAGCAAGTAATGAGTAGTATCACAAATTTCCTCATTTAGCCAAACAATTTCATGTCTATCTTTTGATCCCTCACTTTTTTTGACAAACAAGTTTGCAGGATGTATTGGTAACGGCCTTTCAAATTCAGGGGCAAGATTTGCTATCTCCAAGAGATTTTTCTCAATTGTCTTATAGATTTCAAAAAAACCAGCTAGGCGTTCACTCAAACCTACTACTTTACCTCCCCTATTTTCAGGTTTATCCGTCAGGTTATACTTGTAGGTAAGATTGTGGAGCTTTTTCCCGCAGCCGAGAACTACAATCTTAGGAGTCTTTAAGAGGGAAAGAATCTTAAAAAGTTCATTAATCAAATTCTTGTTAATATCCCCCTTTTGATTAAAAATTATTGAGCCGCCAATTTTAATTACCGTTAAACTTTTTTGCATTTTAAGCTCAATATTTTACAATCGAATGAATATTATAATCGTTTAAATCTTTTCTTCCTCTAAGAGAGGTTAGCTCGGCCACACTAAAGATTCCCGCCACTTCTCCTCCTAAATGCTCGATTAGCCGTATCATATTCCTCACGGTCTCTCCAGTAGCAATAATATAATCAACAATCAGTACTCTCTGCCCTGGTTTAATTGCTTCTTTCTGAAGATTTAAAACCCGATTGGAATTATACTCATGAGAGTAAATTGCCGACAGCAATTCCCCGGGTAGGTCCTTGCGAAACATAGGAATAATTCCAACCCCTAATTTAAGAGCGATTGCTCCTGCCCAGATTAAACCCTGCATGTCTTTTGCCGCCACAAAATCAATTTTTTGATGATGATATTTATCCTCAACATAATTAATTATTTCACCAAAAACTCTCGGATCTCTTAAAATTGGGGTCATGTCCTTGAAATCTATTCCCTTTTTAGGAAAGTCTTCAAAACTTCTAATTCTTTCCTTTAGTTTCGATACCAAGAAGGCAGTTGATTGATCAGTTAAAACATCAACCTCACTTTTATTTGAAAAATCAGCCTTTGATTTGACAATCCAAATACATTCATAATTGGCCTTAAGAACTCGCTTGCCGTCAAGTAAAAAGGTTTTCTTTTTTAACATTTTGATAATTTCATTTTTCTTGGAGCTGGAAAAAATATTCCAATCACCTTTAAACATAAAAGAAAGTAAATCAATTCCCTGCTTTTTAGGATTAAAATTGCCATTTTCAAAACAAGAAGAAAGATCTATATGAGAGGAAATTATTTCCCAATAATGGGGAATGTGCAACTTTCTTAAAATCCTCCTGATATCTTTGCCACAAGTTTTACCTCCATTGCCACTTTTTTTGACCAAACAATGATCACTTTTGTCGCTCTTCAGGACAATCGCCGCTACTCCGTTTTCGTTTAAAGCGCTATAAATTTTCAAAAGAGGATTTTTTGTGCCCATCACTCCCCATCCTTCTAAAAAATATACGGAACTAAGGCAGAGAACGATATCTGACTTAGGGGGAATATATGAGTCAGATTCGAACCGTGCTAAATCCAAATGGTGAATCTTGTTTTTCAAGCCCAGTTTTTCTGCTCTTTTTTGAAAGAGATCCATCATTTCTATTGAAGGATCTATGTTGTGAATCAGAACATTCTTCTTCTTAAGATTATTAATAACGGTAAGGTCTGTATCACCAGAACCCCCGCCAATGCATAGGATACTTAAAGTTTCTCTTGTACCACAACAACGACGGAAATCTAAGGTGTTTAATCCACTAGAGATACACCCGACAATCGCAGCTGTTTTACTATTTAGAGAGAGGTAATTAAAATAGGTATTCTTTTCTTTTCCAAAGAAATTATAAACTTTTTGCGAATACACCATACAGATAATCCTCAAATCCAATATTTTTAATATAATTTTTGGTAGGGCTAGTCAATGTAATCATGCACCAGATTACCCTCAATATCATCGTGGTTTAATATCCAATCTTCCGAAACTTGCATGGCCGCCGCAGTTTGCAAAGCGCCATCTTGAGAAAAACCCATGGCCGAAGCAGTCAGAAGAACTAAAGTCGGTCTGAAATATTTGCCTTTCCTCTCCGGATAGTCGGCAATCAATTTTTGGTGCAACTCTGCTATTGCAGTATATTTCGAAGGAATTTTGCAAAAATTGGGGAAACTA
>Ga0210020_1002413_pt1 | contig 15108 bp, 17 predicted proteins | sample CryGeymeta201514_FD_183980 | JGI IMG/M metagenome (GOLD analysis project Ga0210020, IMG submission 183980) | Groundwater microbial communities from Crystal Geyser aquifers in Utah, USA - Crystal Geyser metaG 2015-14 (SPAdes) (version 2) | ecosystem: Environmental > Aquatic > Deep subsurface >... | reverse complement strand
AAAGGTCAAAACCATAATGAGATTGCTTCCTATTATGAGATAAAACATAGCCAATATTATACTTGATTTTTGTAAATAAATTACTTATAATATCTTCAATTATGAAAGACAAAAAAATCTCTAACCTGATAAAAAAAGAGGAAAAAAGGCAGAGAGAGGGAATCGAACTAATTCCGTCGGAGAACTATGCTTCAAGCGAAGTAAGAAAAGTTTTATCGTCTTATTATGTTAATAAATATTCCGAGGGTTATCCTAAAAAGCGTTATTATGGCGGCAACGAGAACGTTGATCAGGTTGAGATTCTTTGTCAGGAAAGAGCAAAAGAATTATTTAAAGTCCCTTTTGCCAATGTTCAACCTTACTCTGGTTCTCCGGCTAATCTAGCGGTTTATCTGGCCACTTGTCATCCTGGCGATGTTGTTTCCGGCCAGGCTTTGATTGCGGGAGGCCACTTGACTCATGGTCATCATGTTTCGGCCACCGGCATTTACTATAAAACCTTTCAGTACGGTTTAATCAAGGAACATGTTTATGATGGAAAGGTTGACGACCTTTTTGATTATGAGCAGATTAAAAAGATTGCTAAAACTTATCAGCCAAAGTTAATCTGGGTGGGGGCGACTGCTTACCCTCTAATTATTCATTTTGAAAAATTTGCCAAGATAGCTGATGAAATTGGAGCATATTTGGCCGCTGATATTGCCCATATAGCTGGATTAATTGCTGCAGGGGTTCATCCTTCGCCTGTTCCTTATGTCCATATCGTAACTACGACTACTCATAAGACCTTGCGTGGACCAAGAGGAGCAATGATTATGGTGACTGAAAAAGGAATTAAAAAAGATCCAGATCTTCCTGATAAAATTAACAAGGCGGTTTTCCCAGGTCTACAAGGCGGACCACATGATAATCAGACGGCCAGTATTGCCGTTGCCTTATACGAAGCCAGTCAGCCATCTTTTAAAAGATATGCTAGACAGATTGTTAAAAACGCTAAACTTTTAGCAAAAGTATTGGTTGATGGTGGGTTAAAAGTGGTTGGAGGGAAATCAGAGAATCATTTGATTTTAGTTAGTCTAGCTAAAGTTTTAGGCCCTGGCGGCGGCATTTTTGCCCAAAAAGCGCTTGACCTTGTTGGTTTAACCTTGAATAAAAACACTGTTCCCGATGAACCATCATCTCCATTTTACCCATCAGGGATTCGCTTAGGAACTCCAGCAGCGACAACCAGGGGAATGAAGGAAAAAGAAATAAAAGTAATTGGTAAGATGATTTTAGAAGTGATTGATCTAATCAAGCCATATCGTTTGCCGACTAATAAAAAGGAGAGAAAAGATTATATTGTTAAGTTTGAAAAGGAAATAAAAACAAAAAAAGAAGTTAAAGAGCTTCGTCAACAGGTCAAAAAACTAGCGCTCCGTTTTCCAATTCCGTAATTATTTGTCATTGCGAGGAGCGAAGCGACAAAGCAATCTCTATTATTTAATATATCTATCGTCATAATTTTTGCCTCTTCCTCCAAACACCAACCATCCTCTCATCCAATCAGAAGCTAAAGCACAGGTGGCATCGGTTATGTAGTGAAATAGAATCGCTAAATAAATATCTCCGGTAAAAATCCGCATTAATCCAAAAACCGGACCATAAAATAACGCAGTATAGAAAAACTGAATAATAATATTTTTCTTTCCTGACCAGTAATAGTTTTTTAAATGCCAGGTACCAAATAAAAATGAAGAAACTACAAGTGCTACCCATTGGTTATTCCAAATCACAAATGCAAGAGAAAAGATAATACTTCGGTAGAGAATTTCTTCCATGAAAGCAGCAAAGACGCCGCTAAAATAGAAAAAAAGATTTTTGAATTTAATCGCTCTTTTTATTCCTAACACTGATAAAACAAAGGTTAAGACTAAAAACATAAGGGAATATTTATTTTGAGGAATCAATCCGAGTTTTAGATTAGGAATAAATAAAAGTGGTAGAAACGAAAAGGTAAATAAATATTTAAACATATAGTGAAGATGAATTCCATATCTATATTTATCGTGGTAAATCATTTTTAAGGTGAGGAATAAAGCTATAGGGGGAATAACAGCGTAGAGAATAAGTAAGAAAAAATATAACATCATAAATGTTCTAATTGAATTATAATCTTATTTAATATAAATATGAAGAAAATTAAAGTTCTTTTTATTCATCATTCGACCGGGGGATTGTTAATTTTCTTCGGACAGTTGAGAAAACTTCTAAAAGAAAAAGCACCGAATATTGAACTTTGGGATCATGGATATAATCTTTATTCTTCAAAAATTTTATCCTATTTATTCGGAGCTATAATGTTTAGGACAGGTTTATCGGACCAAAATGGAAAAATGACTGGAAGAGATTTTAATATTAATATCAGTAATAACTCCCCTAAGGAATATGCCGAAATTTTTTCCAGAGACAAGAATGATTTTACCTTAAAAAACATTCTTTCTTTTGACGTGATTATTTTCAAAAATTGTTTTCCCACTTCAAAAATAGAATCAGACGAAAAGTTAATTGAATATGAAAAATATTATTCACAGATTATGAAGAGTATTTCTAATTACAATAATAAATTCATTGTTTTTACTCCACCACCGTTACGAGCAGAAATGACAAAACCTAAATGGGCAGATAACGCTAGAAATCTATCCGAGTTTATAAATCAGGAAGCAAAAAAGTATAAAAATATTACTATTTTTGATTTCTTTGATCTTCTGGCAGATAAAGAAGGTAAAAATAAAAATATGTTGAAGAGAGAATATTGTAATAATTTTGTCCCCATTGATTCTCATCCTAATATTAGTGCAAATAGGGAAGTAGGAAAGGTGTTTGTGGATTTTTTGAAGCTAAATACTACATTATAATAATATAATGTAGTGCTAATTTAGTTAGCCTTTTTTGAATAATTATTGATTTAACATTTCTTTTTCCACAAAATTTACCCATCGAATGATACTTTCATTAAGAGTTTCTGGTGTTAAAAATTCTGGTAATTCTTTAATAAGATTAACGATTGAAATGTTTCTAAATTTATCAGCCATCGAGTTAAGTTCGAGATTTGGATTAAGACTAAGAACGATACTTTCAATTGTCGCAACCGTTCTAAAATACCTTAAAGTATTGGGAGGAACTACTGCTTGATATTTTTGTAATATTTTTAAAGTTTCCATCAATTTTTTACCAATAATTTGAGAAGTACCCTTGATTTTTCCCTCATTAAAAAGCTTTAGGGTTTTTTTAACAATTTTGTCATGTTCTTTTTTAAAACTATTCAAATCGGTTACTTTTGAAATATCACACAGATGAATTAGAGCATCAAAAGAATTTTCTGTATCTTCATACAACACTGATCGGACATATCTTAAGCAGGCGATTCGCTCCTTTCTGGTTAGTTTTCCAACAATACCGAAATCAATATAAACTAAACCTTTATTTTTGGTAAAGATAATATTGGCAGGATGAGGGTCGGCATGAAAAAAACCATCAATATAAATCTGTTTTATGCTTCCTTTTAAAATTTTAATGGCGATTTTTTCTTTAGAAAAACCCATTTGTTTAAGATTTTTTAAGATAATATGATCATTGTTTTTTAGCGCTAACAGAATTGAACTAATGGTTATTCCTTCGATATATTGAGCGGTTAATATTTTTTGGGAACAAAAGTTCTTATAAACAGAAGGAGCAGTAATGGAGTCAATACTATTTTTTGTTTTCTGGTAGAACTCATCCGTATAGTTGGCCTCAACTAAATAATCCAACTCTTCTTTAGTCCAGTTTTCGAACTCTTTTATTAGAGGAGATAATTTATTTGGACCAAAAGGAAAAAGATCGACAATTTTAGCGATAAGTTTCATTAAACCAATGTCTCTTTCTACAATTTCTTTAATCTGAGGCCTTTGAATTTTTATGGCCACTTTTTCGCCTGTTTTTAAGTAAGCTTCATGAACTTGTCCGAATGATGCAGCAGCGACAGGTTTTTTTATAAAGGTTTTAAAAAGACTGTCAGGACGAGATGAAAATTCTTTTTGGAATGTTTTAACCACTTCATCATAAGAGAAAGGAGGAACATTTTCCAAAAGAAAAAAAAGTTCTTGGCAATAAAAAATAGGTAAGAAATCAGGTCGAAGAGAAAGCAGTTGACCGAACTTGATAAAAACCGACCCTAATTTTTCTAAAGTTTTCCGTAAAAGAATCGCTCTTTTTTCCTCCGTCGCTTTTTCATTTCCTTTAAGCCTTATAAAGGCGCGCCAAAAGAAGATAATAAAAACAAAAATAATCTCAGTCAGTCTTTTCAGTCTCTTTTTAATTTCTGTCATTTTTTCTACAGTCATCGCAAACAACTATTTTGCGAGATGATTTTTCAAAAAAGGCAATATTGGCGTTTTCACCTTTAATTAATTTTTTATCACAAATATAACAGGCAGTATTTTTCCCTAAGATAATCGGGTGGTAGGCGAGAACCTCTTCTTTCTTTTTCTTTAGGTGTTCCCGAATTTTATCGTCAATAATCTCAAAAACATCTCCTGATAGTTCTGAATAGTCTTCAATCAAAGTTCGAACAAAATTGGATATCGTCACTCGGTGTTTCTTGGCCTTTTGGGAAATCTTGTCATAAAGTTCATCAGACACCCGGGCATGAAGTACTTTTTGTTTATTTTTCATAGTTTTTAATTAATAAATTACAACGTATACATTGTATACAAAGATATCATTCTTGTCAAGAATATAATTAAGTTTAAAGAAGTTAAAAAGTTCAGTCTTCGTTTCCCGATACCGTAGTTTTTTAGGTTAAAGAGAAAACCTTGTCTTCGACTTTATCAAGACGTCTTTCGTGATCGTCAAGAATATTATCCTGTTCCTTATTATCTTCCAAAGATTCTCCAATCATATTGATGACTTGCTTAATACTATCAATAATTTCATCACTGGTTCTATTAAATTCTCTTTTTGTTACAACGGTTCTTTTTAAATCATTAATTTCTTTTTTAAATTCTTCTTTGGTGACAAAAACTATTTCTAGTTTTTTAATATCTTTATCTGAAATCATAGGTATTTTATTTAAACAAAAAATTATTAATATTTCAATCTTAAAATACTATTTAGTTTTTGTCTGTAGACTATACGCTACAAAACTATTCTTTTAGAAGATTAGAGCAATAAATTTTTCTCGATATACCACTTGTTTAAATCAGGTGATGTTGACGATGATGTTTTGTCCTTCGACGTCTTTGCCGTTCATTCCCAACCGGGCTTTTTTGGCATCTGATTGATTGAAAAAAGTAATATAGCCAAAACCCTTTGATCTTCCTGTGTTTGATTCAGAGATAATCTCAACATCGGTAATCTGGCCGTAATGAAAAAATAGATCCTTTAAAGAATAGCCGCTCATGGAAAAAGGCAAGTTACCAACAAAGATTTTATTTTTGTTCATAATTTTTAATGAATAACTTCATTATCTCACATATACGCGAGTTTTAATAGTTGCATTTGATTTTCAATATTTTTTTTGTAACATTAACTATGGCAAAAACGGAAAAGAGACATAAGACAATAATGAAGAAGGCAATAGTATATATTTTTATTATTCTCATCATTACCGGCCTTATCTTTTTAGGGAAAAAACTTTTTTTCGCTGCATCGGTTAACGGACAGCTGATCAGTCGTTTATCAGTTATCAAAGAGTTGGAAAAACAGGGAGGTAAAACTACTCTTGACACCATTATTCTTAAAACTTTAATTAATCAAGAAGGAAAAAAAAGAAATATAAGCGTTTCTGAAAATGAAGTCAACACGGAGATATCCAAAGTTGAGAAAAATATTGCTTCTCAAGGAGCAACGCTTGATGATTTATTACAACAACAGGGAATGACAAAAAAAGATTTGACAGATGAAATCAAATTACAGCTTTTGGTGACAAAAATGGCCACGAGCAACATTTCCGTCACCGATAAAGAGATAGACGATTACTTAGCCAGTCAAAAAGATCAATCTACTTTAGAATTAACAAAAGATCAGGCAAAAGAAGCAATCAAACAGCAAAAACTTCAGGAAAAAATTCAGACTTTCGTGGCTGATTTAAAGTCTAAAGCCAAAATCAACTACTTTATAAAATATTAAAGGAGACGGTAAAGAAGAGGCTTATTGCTAGAGTAATTATTTGGTAAAATATAGTCATTAATTGCCCGGTTGTCTAAATGGCTCTTTAAAAATAAAATTTACATCGGGGGTCGTCTAATGGTCGGACACGACTCTCTGAAAGTCGTTATCGTGGTTCAAATCCATGCCCCCGAGCAATCGTTCCCTATACCAGAACCATCGTTCGGTATAGGGCCCTGAACCGTCCCGCTCAGCGGGACTGGTTCACGGGCAAATCGAGGCTGGGCAACATTAGTAATCTCGTAAGTTTAATGAGTTTTTAAAAGAATAAAGTATTCTCCTAGACTTTCTAATACACGATAGTTTTTACGAATATATATATCAATAGGCGTACCGTTTTTTTTAAGGGAAGAGTCGGCAATAATTAACTTAACTTTTTTATTAATTAAATTATTAATAATTTCTTTCTGAAATATTTCTGAGGTTGCGTAATGAGATATATAAGAAAAACGAGTCGGGTCTCTCCTGTTTGCGATGAAGTAGATAAGAGGAGCATTAAAATTTACAAAGATATAATCTTCAGGTTTTGAATATAGATTAATATTTTTGACAAGAAAAGGAACTATAGTTTTATAGTTCGGGTCCGACCAAATCTGGATGGTTTTTTCTACAATAAAATATCTATTTTCTGAGAGCGGACGTTCCCATCGGTAATAACCTTTAAAAAGGCTTGTATATAAACCAACAGTAATAAGGGTTATGCAGAATAACCAAGATAGTTGTTTTACGATTTTTATTTCTGATTTCCATAAAAAAATAAGGGACAAACCAGTTAGAGATAGCAAAGGAGAAAGATGGATATAATCAGTCTCGGGCCTGATCCCAAACAAGTAAAAAAATAAAACGAATACTGCTAAAAAAAGATAATTTCTATATTTTTTGAATGCAGTAAAAATGGCGACTGCTGATATAAGGGCAGGAAAAAGATATAGGCCAATTTTAGGTAAGATGTAGATAAGTGCTCCTTCGTAAATAAATGGTGTCTTTAAGGTGTTCTCAATTATTATTTTTTTTATGATATAAAAATACATATTACTAATAAACGGACCATATGAATTAGTAGTAACAAGGTAGATTAAAAAGGCAATGATAACTGTAAAATAACCAAGAATAAAAAATAAAACAGATTTAATTTTTTTAGGAATTTTTATAACAAGAAAGAAAAAAATAACAGTTAATAGTATTGCTAATCCGAAGTTCTGTTTTGACAGCAAAACAGATCCACTTAGTATTCCGGCTGGAAAAAAATATTTAAATTTTTTTGTTTCAAGACCTCTCATTAGAAAGAAAAGTCCTAATATGCCAAGATCAATGGAAAGCATTACTGGAGAAAAAAAATTTATATGACCAGGACCCCAAAATAGATAGATCAATACTACGGTATAAGAAATTTCTTTTCGGCGGGTAAAAATAAGACAAATTTTATAAATAGAAAATATTGTCGTCAAAGAGAGGAAAAATATAAATAATCTTTCAGCAAAAAGGTTTTGACCAAAAAGCTTAAATGCAATTGCGGTCAGGAATACAGAGAGTGGGGTATAAACAAAGTCAAAATCACGGTAAATTACTTTTCCTTGTTGGAGTTGTTGAGCGGAATGGACGATATAGCCATTGTCATGAAAAGTTAAGCCGTGGGTGTGATAAAAAAGAAGAATTATGAGAATAAAGATATAAAAAGAAATAATAATAGCCTTTTTCATTTAAAAAGAGTATAACATAGGTAAAATTTAACAAAAATAAATTATCATCTTTTTATGAAAGCAAAAGATTTTTCGCTTCCTGATCAAGACTGAAAAGTTCATAAACTATCCGATTACAAAGGTAAATGTGTGATTTTGTATTTCTATCCAAAAGACGATACTCCGGATTGTACAAAAGAAGCTTGTGGATTTCGAGATGCCTCAGTAATTTATAAAAAAAGAGATAATTGTATAAAGTAACTGATTTGACTTTATTCAGATATTTTGCCAAAATTACAACATATGAAAAAATTAATTCCAATCTTAATAATCTTAGGTTTAGTTGGTTATATATTACTTGCTCGCGGTCAGTCTAATAAAAGCTCAACCTCATCTTCTAATCCAATTGTTAATCTCTTTAAAAAAGAGATAAAAGTTGGAGAAGATGTCTGCGCAGAATTTTCTAAAGAATGGATCCAATCAGTTACTAACAAATCAATTATAAAAACCGAAAGGTTTGACATGACCGGTACTCATACTTGTAAATATTATGTTAAAGAAAATAGTTTTATCACCATTCATGTCGAAGATTTAAATGTTGAAAACCAAAAAAAAGGGGCTGTTTTATTAAATAGAACTGTAAAACAAGATTCCAGGATTAAAATGGATCATTTTGTCGTTTGGCAGGGTGATAATCAAATAAATAACATCTATTTAGTTTTAAATCCTAATAGATTTGTGACAGTCGGTCGAAGTGATATTGAAGTTATTAATAATGAAGAAAATATTCAACTGGCGATTAAAGTAGTTGAAAGAATTCAAAAAGGAGAAAATCAGGGATTAGTATCAGCTCCAACGACTGAGCCAACAAAAGAACCAACAAAAACAGGAAATAATATCGTACCTTTACCACAGGAAAAAGATATCATCAATAATTTCTTTACTCTTATTGATGAAGGTAAAGTAAGTGATGCGGTGATGATGATGCCATCAATTATTACTTCTGATGATAGTACAAAACAAGCATTTGGGGTTCAGTTTAGTGCTATGAAATCTGTTAAGGTAATAAAAATCGAAGAATCAATGAAAGAAGACTGGACTGAAACAAGACACCAGTATATGGTGACTTTGGATGTGGTGATGGATCCGAGTTCAGCTGGTGGACCAATTCCATATTACGGATTTAAAAAAGGCGAGAATGTCCGCTTTGTTGGATTAGTTAAAGAAGGTAATCAGTGGAAAGTTAAAGGAATGGCAACCGGGCCATAATAGTGTTGAGAAATTCTCAAAGAGATCTGATTTTTTCAACATCTTTTTTTATCTGTCTTTTCAAACTTTCTAAACTTTCAAACTTTTTAACCTCCCTAATATATTGGCCGATTTTAAACTCAACGGTTTCGCCATAAATATCTTTGTCAAAATCCAATATATGTATTTCTAAGATTGGCTTGGTTTCTTTATTAATAAGTCTTGGTCCGAAGTACAAAGTTCCCAAATAAACTTTACTCAGATATTTTACTTTGGCAGAATAAACACCTTCTTTGAGATGATTGATAAATGGCTTTTGGTTTAAATTGATCGTCGGAAAACCAATTGTTCTTCCGCCGCCGCCGCCATGTACGATTTTGTCTTGATACCAAAAATCTCTCTTATTCTTCATAGCCACGGGAAATAATTGCTAACGATAAAGCTTCCGCTCTAATAAAAATTCGATGAAGAAGAGGAACGATTAAGGGAGCGATATTCCAACTGAAAGTTTTTAGACCTCTTGATTTTTGTACCAGAATTATTTGCCCGGTTTCCTTAAAAATTGTCGGAATAAAATAAAATGTCATCGTTAACACAAGCTTAATGTTTTTAGGAAGAAACCAAAAAGCCAAGATTATTTCAGACGTCGAGACGACTGTCATAAAAAATAAAACAGCCAGACTGACTATAGCGATTCTAATGAAAACAAAATAAGCAAACTCTATCCGCCAGATAAGAGATTGCGATTGATTGAAAATTATCTGTAGGACAAATATCATGATGGCGACCGGCAATAGAATTTTTAATCTGCTAAAAACCAATTTTCTTGAAGGAGTCAACCATAAAAAAATAAACAATATAAATAATAATCTAGTTAAAAACAAATAATTTTTTATATTAAGTGTTGCTATCGTGAAAGTAATTAAAAAAATAATTTTTAAACTGGCAAAAAAATTTTTCATGGTTTGAGACGGGGAATTTTTATTCCAATCTTTTCTAATTTTTTTGTATCGGAAAAAATAGTTTTAGTTTTTCCTTTTAGAGCGATTCGACCTTGGTTTAAGACAATCACTTGATCAGTATATTCATTGAGGAAATCAGTATCATGCTCGACGATGATAATAGTTTTCCCTTGTTCGTTCAGAGATTGCAATAGTTTATATAAATTGACAGCGCTTCTATAATCAAGCATGGCAGTTGGCTCGTCAAGGACAATATAATCTGGATCTTGAGCCAAGACGGCCGCCAGACAGATTTTTTGTTTTTGGCCCAAAGACAAAGTTTGCGGATCGCGTCTTTCATATCCAGCCATACTGATAGTTTTTAAAGCCTTGCTGATTCTTTCCTTATGTTTTTCCAATTGTAAATTCTTCAGTCCAAACTCAATCTCTTCTTTTACGGTTAGATTAAAAAGCATAAAGTCAGGATTTTGAAAGACTAAGCCGACTGATTTGGCAAAATAAGAAACAGGTTTCTCTCTACTATTGATTCCATCAATATAGACATTGCCTTTAAAGCTGCCTTTAATCTGTTGGGGGATAAGGCCATTCATTAACAAAGTAAAAGTGGTTTTGCCGCTACCGTTAACTCCAGTAATGCCTAAAAAGGCCCCTTTATTAATTTGAATGTTGATATTTGTCAATTGACGCGAACCTTTTTCATAAGAAAAAGATACTTTATCAAAAAGAATACCGTTTTTCATAGTTAATGTTTAGCAAATCGTTTAAGTTTGAATTTGAATACTAATATCCAGGCAGCAACAACATCAATTATCCCTTGAATTGTGTTAAAAAGAACGATTATATACCAAGGAATAATTGCCATCGCTTTTGCGGTAGTTAATCCAGTCCAGATCGGTATCGCATAGTAATAATTTAAAGGAAGAATAAGTAGACAGCGGATAATAAGGCCAATTAAAATAGGTAAAATGAGGTGTTTTGGCTGACGATAAAGATTTGGAGATTTTTTTAGGATTAAGATCCAGACAGCCAAAGATAACCACATAGGCATACTGGCTACCCATTTCATACTGGCCCCAAGCCAAGTATCAGGAGCAAATAAAGTGATTACTAAAGCACCGACTAAAGAAACAAGAATAGAGCTTCTTAATCCGAATAAAAAAAAAGCCATGATCCAAGTAACAGCAACGATATCGATCCACATACCAAACTGGGGCGACTGATAACCAATATGAATTAACTGTACAACCGCTGAGAAAGCGGAGAGACCGGCGGCAATCGCCAATTGCCTGACGGAAAATTTTTTATTACTCATAAAAAATACCCCTTTCGGGGTAAATTAATAACGCTCTTCTTTCTTTCTTCCCGACTTACCCTGATACTACGTTGGGTACAGGGTTAACGGTCGCTCCAGGAATTGCGCCTGGTCGTGCCCGTCTTAGACGGACTCGATGAGTTTAACATCCGATTGTGATTCACACACTAAACCCCGAAAGAATAGTTAATTATAACATTAATACATCGCTTGGATAGAGTATTGTCCGTCAGGAGAGAGAACGTAAGCTTTTTTTGGATAAAATGGCAAGGTAGAGGCGATTTTTTCCTTAGGAATTAAGACTTTACCAACATAATTGGGGATTTCATTATAGCTCTTACCCCAAATATATACTTTATTTTCTTCAAAATAATATTGAGCGGTGAAAAAATCAAGCTCGCTTGATACATAAACCGAGTCGTTTTCTTTGGCAATCGCCTTGATTTCTGCCAACACCGTTCTCATATCAGCCTTTTTTTTATACTCTATTTCTAAACGTTGATAGTTAACAGTAAGAATAAATAAAACTATTATTAGTAGAATCCGTGGTAAAGTTGGTAATTTTTCTATGATAAAAATCACTGTAAAAAGGAAACCAATTGTAGCAAAGATAAGATAACGAGGAAAATAAACAGGTTTAATAAATGATAAAACACCAACCGTTACGGGAATTATTAATCCCCAGATAAGAACAAATTGAAAAATCAACCGCTCTTTCTTTAAGAGTTTTTTATGATAAAAATAACCGTAAATCAAGATTATTACTAAAACAACTGTCAGAAAGAAAATATTAGTATTAATTTTGTTTACGAGAAAATTATTGACATAAAATGACGACTCGTTGCCGGTATAAATGATTCCTAAAAAACCGAAGACAGATTGAAAAGATGGTTTATTAATCCAGAAAGAACCTGGTAGATTTCCGTTAAAAACAACCAACAAAATCCAGGGAACAAAGGCGATGATTGGCCAATAAAATGACAATAATGGAAAAGAAAAACTTTTTTTTCTATTAATAGTCAAGAATAAAAACTGTCCAATAATGACAAAGATCATAAAATAATGAGTATATAAACCGAGGATGGAAGATAAAATATAAAGAGTAGAATTTTTTTTGAAAAGAGTATAAAAGGAGAGAGTTGATAAAAAAGCAAACAACGAATACATTCGCACCTCAAAAGCATAATAAGTTAATAGGGGATTAATAATAAAAAGCAAAAGGTAAAAAAAGGATTTTTTTAGTTTCAGTTTGAAAATATCGTTTAAAAAGAGAAAAACAACATAAATAGTGGCCCAGAAAAAAACAATCGAAAGACTTCTTAAGGCGATTTCCGAGCCGCCAAAGATTTTGATCCAAAAGTGGAGAATTAAATGATATAAAGGCGGGCTAAAGTCTTTTGCTGAAAGAATAAGAATTTCCAGGATATTTTTTTTAGCCAAGAAATAAGAGAAAGCTTCGTCCCGCCAAAGACTCTGGACGAGAAACGTTAGCGGAGTTTTAGTAAAAAGCCAAGTAAACATAGTTGGGTCTGTTAAACTTTTTCTGTCACTTTATATTTTAACTTTTTTCCCAATAATATTCTAGTGTGGGCATCGAGCGCCGGAAGGGAAGAGAAAAAGAAAGAAACAACGGGAAGTAGATACCATTGAACCATGAGGAGAGGTAAATTAAAAAATGGTGTTTTCATATTGACTCTGGCGCGAATTTTAATGTCTAAATAAATATACAGGATTAACATTGTCATAGACAAGGTCAATATTAAACCGGACAATTTTGGTAGAAGGAATCCAAGAACAGTTCTTTTAAAAATCGGATTGATTAGAGGCGGTATTGAGGCGCTGATAGTCAAGATAAAAAACGACACTGGCCAAAAGAGATGTGTTTCAGCGACAAAAATCACTTTTCTCAATTTAACCCAAAAATTAATATGAGGTGTTTGGAAAGATTTTTTCAGAACATAGCCAACGTCGCTCACTCCCCAAGCCCAGCGTTTTTCCTGTTCGTATCGGTTGGCAAAAGTTTTAAGAGTCGCTCCTGAATAAACAGCATCGCCGTTGACAATCGTAAAGAGAGGAATGGTTTTCACTTTTTCCCCAAAAGTAAAAAAAGCTTGAAAATAAATATGCCAGTCTTCGGGAATAATATCAACATCCCAAAAGTTGACTTTTTTCAAGAGCCAAAGACTGGTCGAATAAGTTGACACCTGGATAAGGTTATTTCTTTGAGAAAGAAAAGCTAATCGTAAAATTGAAGAAAGGGTCGCTTGAATTCTGACAAAAAGAGGCAGCTTCCAAAAATTGTTATAGAGAAGGACAGGCGCCCAGTAAAAATGATAGATTCTATCCTTGTCTTTCAAGTAGCTGAAAGACAGATAAGAAAAATAATTTTTTGGAAGATAACTGTCAGCATCACAGATAGTAATCAGAGTTTCCTCTCTCCTTAGATGATTATTAACTACATATTTGTCAACGATTTTGACTGAGTAGGTTTGGTTGCTCGCCTTTCCTGGTTCTTCATGAGGCAGGTCTGGGTGGTAAGTAACCAAGATATCTTTAAAAAAGCCTTGATATTTTTTGGTCAAAAACTTTGCTTTTTCTAAAACCTCGACTTCTCTTTTTTCAAAAGCCAAGACCAGATAAATTTTTTTAAACGGATAGTTATTCTCTACAAAAGAGTTGATGGTGGAATCTAATTTATGTAGAGGTTCTTTAAAATTAGGGACGACGACGAAGTGGTTGAGAAAAGAGCTATTTTTTAGTTTTTCCAGTTTTTTATGATAGTTGATCTTTGAGTGAAAAAGAATTTCGCTGTAAGAAAGAACCGCCGAATAGGCGGTGATAATCGATTTGTAAAAAAAATAAAGGTCAAAAGCAATGATGAAATAGGCGACGATTGCCGGGTGAAATGGCGAAAGCCATAAAGGAAGAGTAATAAAAAACCAGGAGCCAATAGGAACTATAATCTCAAGGAGTCTTTGAAAAAATCTTGAACTGATAATCTGTTTCGTCATGAAGATATTATACTATAGAGTTTTATTCCCAAGTTTAATACTCGCACACCGGGAGTGGCACTCCGGGGGTGAGGATGTTAGTTTTTTTTGAATATTTTGTTAACAATAATGTTTGCAGCTTTATTAAAATTTTCATGGGTATGACTTAATGTTAGATCTGTTAAAACTCTAACGTCATAACCCAAATCAAATGCTTCAAAAGCTGAAGCTAGAACACAAGCATCATAATCAAATCCACAAAGGAATAATTTTTTTATTCTGTTTGCTTTTAAAAATCTGACAAACTTATCTGATTTAAAAATAGAATAACTTGTCTTTGTAAAAACATTATTATTTTTTAAATACTTTTGGAGAGATTTATATATATCAACGTCAAGGGAATTAAACATTTTTTTAAACTGGAGTTTTTTAACAAAATTAGAATTTTTTTTATTAATGAATTGAGTAAATAATATATAATCAAATTGATGACTTTTGATAAGTTCATCAATTTTTTTTGGCAATTCTGAAGTTTTACTGTTAATATGGAAATTTTGAACATCTATTACAATAAGTGCAGATTTCATAAGAAAATTATACACTTATAAAAATAAATCGTTATAAACCCTGCATTCAATGATTAAGTGCAACATTAACTAATAATGGTAATTTCGAATACTCCAATTCTAACATTTCCTGAGGAGTAGCGTATTGTAACGTCTTTCTAG
>Ga0210020_1002407_pt1 | contig 15131 bp, 24 predicted proteins | sample CryGeymeta201514_FD_183980 | JGI IMG/M metagenome (GOLD analysis project Ga0210020, IMG submission 183980) | Groundwater microbial communities from Crystal Geyser aquifers in Utah, USA - Crystal Geyser metaG 2015-14 (SPAdes) (version 2) | ecosystem: Environmental > Aquatic > Deep subsurface >... | reverse complement strand
CAGGCTTATGGAGGGATGGCATTGAGAGGTCGGAAGAAGCAAAGGCTGTCCTGTAGCGGGGCAGATAGGGCATGGAAAATGGCCCAACGCGAAAACCGGAGCTTTCGGCGCCGGTGAAACAGCGTGCCCACGTCCGACAGGTGTTTCGTTGCGAGAGAATCTGGAGAACCATCGGAGATGGGAAAGCAAATGACGGCTTCGGCTGGTGCGCCTGTCAATTACGCAACAATATGGCAAGGGATCAATTGGGATCTTGCCCGTGGCGAGGTTAGAGGGCTCCAAATGCGTATCGCAAAGGCTGTACAGGAAAAGCGGTGGAACAAGGTGTTTGCCTTGCAACACTTGCTGACCAGCTCGTTCTACGCCAAGGCCTTGGCTGTGAAACGGGTAACCTCAAACAAAGGAAAGAAAACCCCTGGCGTTGATGGCGTTCTGTGGAAAGGCGTCAGGGCCAAAGGGCAGGCGATATTGTGCCTGCGCCTACGTGGTTATAAGCCGCAGCCACTCAAGCGGATATACATTCCGAAGAAGAACGGCAAGAAACGACCCTTGAGCATCCCAACCGTGAAGGATCGGGCCATGACCGCCTGAGTTTGAGCTGTACGACCGGGGCGCCCAATAAGGGCGCCCTTCTGAAATGCTTGAGCCGTATGAAGGGAAACTTTCACGTACGGTTCTTAGGGGGGAATGGGGCTCAGAGGCCCCAGACCTACCCGGTAAAAAAATCGTATAACTGGATCAACCTGCCTTTTTTTTTGTTACGGTTTGTCCTACATGCTGCGCTCGTTTGACGCACAAACCGCGCCAAGCCCTGCGGGCGCAGAAATGCAGGTTGTCTAAATGTTAGCCCAAAGAATCGATTTGACATAGTCTGTAATGTGGATTAATATAGCTATAAAAAGCCACATTATAGAGGTACGATATGAGAACCATTCAGATGACACTTGATGATGATCTTGTCAAATCGGTGGATCGTGTTTCAAAGGAACTCCAAACAACTCGTTCTGCTTTTGCCAGAAAGGCGCTCCGTGACGCCCTTGCGCGCTACAGCCTTGAGCAAATGGAACGTAAACATCGCCGGGGGTACGAGCAGCATCCAGTTGCCGCCGATGAGTTCTCAGTTTGGGAAACTGAGCAGGCTTGGGGTGATGAATGAAACACGGTGAAATACGTTGGTATAAGTTCATACCGCCAGATAAAAAACGGCCTGTTCTAATCCTGACCCGAGATTCTGTTTTGGAATACCTTGGAGAAGTAACAATCGCTCCCATCACAACTAAAATCCGCAATATACCCTCTGAGGTATTTCTCTCGAAAGCTGATGGCATGCCCCAGGATTGTGCCGTCAATTGCGATCACTTGCAGACTGTTCCAAAGGGTAAGATCGGGGCATTGATCACGTTTCTACCTCTGCCAAAATTGGTTGAAGTTGGGCGTGCAATACGTTTTGCCCTCGATATTTAAGATAGGAGCGGCCAACAATTTCATCCAGCCGACGCCGGATGCCTACGGTAGATTTCCGAAAGTCCGCGGCGGCGTCGGCAGATACAGGGCGTTACACTGAAAGAATACAAAATTATATTTGCTTCTCTTTTCATTGGTATGATATAATGGAATACCACCGAAGGAGGTTGATTTATGGGAAAAGCAAAAATAGCAATTACAATAGACACCGAATTTATCGGTGAATTGGATAGACTGGTCGAGGAGAATTATTATCAAAATCGCAGCCAGGCAATCCGTGATGCTGTACGCGAAAAACTTACCAGAATGAAGCGCAGTCGGCTATCCATTGAATGCGCAAAACTCGATCCGAAATTTGAAAAATCTATGGCTGAAGAAGGACTAGCTGAGGATGTGAGCCAATGGCCAGAATATTGAGAGGTGAAATTCGCTGGGCGGATTTGAATCCAGTACGAGGTCATGAACAAGCAGGCTTGCGCCCTGTGCTCATTCTAAGCCACGACATTTTTAATGAACGCTCAGGTACAGTTATAGCGGTGGCTATCACAAGCCAACCACAAAAAGCTGGATTCCCCTTAACCCTTGAACTGAAGTCTCCCGATTTACCCAAGAAATCGCGGCTTAAAATTAGTCAAATCCGAACCCTGTCAATAGAAAGAATAGGGAAACTCATTGGCAAAGCATCTCTGGAAGAGTTGAATCAGGTCATTGAAGGGCTGAATGAAATTATTGCGTAACAAAATCAATCCACCCGATCGCTACGCTCCGGGTGATTTTTTCGTTACTTGTGACAAGAACAGCTAGCCCCCTCCGTAAGCGCCGTCCGATTAAGGAGCCGCGTCTGCTCCCTACGACGTCCGCAGGCGGTATCTCTGATATCCGTTTTCATTCACGCTTCCTTGACTTTATGAGTCACTTTGTCTAGTAATAGGAAAGTGCTGACATCTTAATGGCCCTCCCACGCACCTGGGGAGGGTCATTTATCATGAGCGAGTGGGGCGCTAACCCGTTAGTAAACGTTTAAGGATACCAGCTTAAGGAAGTTTAACGATTGACCGAGACCTTCAAGATTGGAAAAATTGATATAGGGCAAGGAGCGCCGTTTTTTCTTATTGCCGGCCCCTGCGTTATTGAGGATGAGGCGCTCACCCTTGATGTTGCGGCGGCGCTTAAAGAAATATCCGGAAGGCTTGCCATACCCATCATTTTCAAGACCTCTTATGACAAGGCCAACAGGACCTCCATATCCTCTTACAGGGGGCCAGGCATTGATAAGGGGCTCGGGATCATATCGAGGGTAAAGGAAACAACAGGCCTGCCTGTGCTGTCGGATGTGCATTCAGTAACTGATATTCCGGAAGCGGCGCGAATACTGGACGTAATCCAGATACCGGCATTTCTCTGCCGCCAGACAGACCTTATCCGGGCGGCCGCCGCAACCGGTTTGCCTGTGAACATAAAGAAGGGGCAGTTTCTATCCCCATGGGAGATAGGCAGGGTGGCGGAGAAGGCTGCTTCGGAAGGAAACCGGAAGCTCATATTGACGGAGCGGGGCTTCAGCTTCGGATACAATAATCTAGTGGTGGACATGCGTGCCATTTCAGTCATGAGACAACTTGGTTATCCGGTGGTCTTTGATGCGACACATAGCGTTCAGCTTCCAGGGGGCAACGGCTCCTGCTCCGGAGGTCAGAGGGAGTATGTGGAGGTCCTTGCAAGAGCAGCGGTTGCGGCCGGAGCCGACGGGGTTTTTCTGGAGGTTCATCCCGATCCGGACAGGGCGCTTTGTGACGGGCCCAACTCCATTCCCCTCAGAGAGCTTGAAGATCTTGTAGCTGTAATGCAGAGGATCAACAAGGCCCTTAGACCATGAAAAGGAGCAAACCTCCACGTGCCTCAGGAAAAAAGAACATCTCCTTAACCACAAAGGCGCTCCAATTGCACACGCCCCAGCAGAACAAGTTATTGAACAAGGCCAGGGATTGCTTTGTTAAAAAGGCCAGGACGTTAAAGGTCATTTTTTTAGACGTTGACGGCGTTCTCACCGATGGGCGCATCTGGCTGATACCGGGCGGGGGCGAGGCCAAGAGCTTTGACGCGAAGGACGGAGTAGGCCTTAAGGCCATTATCAATGCTGGTATCATCCCTGTGCTTATAAGCGGCAGAATATCTGAGATCGTTGAGCGAAGGGCAATGGAACTGGGTATAGAGATGGTTTTTCAGGCAATAGAAGACAAGCCCGGCATCATGCACACTGTTTTAAAAGAACTGGGCATAGAACCCGACCAGACAGGCGCGATGGGCGATGATCTTCCTGATATTCCCATGTTCCGTGAGACGGCCTTGAGATTTGCCCCGGCAGATGCCGTGCCTCGAGTGATAGAGGCCGCCGATCTTGTGACGCAGAAACCTGGCGGACGCGGCGCTGTAAGGGAAGTCTGCGACTGGCTCCTTGCGTGTCGAACCTTTCCTGAAAATGCTTTTGAAGCGGGAGAGGGCGAATGAACTTTACAGAGGCATTATAGGTTGGCTATAATCACTTCCAGTTTCAGATGGGGAGGTTTGAGCCGCTACTGGCCCCTCCTGGGAGCGGGAGTCCTTATCGCATTGGCCGCCTTCTTTTTGGCAAGATCTGCTAAAGAGCCTGAGAAAACAAGCTCCCTTCCCGAATTTGTTCCAGGTGAAGGGGTCAAGATAAAAGAGGTTCATTATGCGCAGGATGATCCCGACAGAGGTCTCAAATGGGAACTGGACGCGGCTGAAGTCCTTTTTTCCGAGGATAACGAGAAGGTGCTCTTCAGGGATTTTGTCTTACGCCTTGAATCTTCCGAAAGGGCCCCCATGAAATTGACGGGAAAAGAGGGAACATACTTTAGGAAACAAGGGCTCATTGTCCTCAAGGGACAAATTCGCGGCCAATCAGATGACGGCTACCGGATGTCCGCTGAGGAAGTCACTATAGAAGAGGCGAAAAGGAAAGCTAATAGCGATGGGCCTGTGAAGGTGTGGGGGCCTTTTTTCACTGTTGAGGGAGTGGGATTTTCGGCTGATCTTGAAAACGAGACCATCAAAATAAACAAGGACGTTACAACCACCATAACGAGACTCTACACTGATAATGAAAAGCTCAATTAGATTGCAGACATTTTTTTCCCTTCTGGGAGCCCTTGTGCTGTTTTTTTCCCTGGCATCGGGTGCGGTCAAGGATTTCGTTAAAGACACGGGGGAGCCTATTGTAATAAGGTCTGACAGCCTTGAGGTGATCGGATCCAAGAACACAATCTCATTTAAGGGAAGCGTGACTGCAAAGGCAAGCGGCTTTGAGATGCAGTGTGACGAAATGCGTGTATTCTATACCAAGGCGGCTTCTAAGGGGCTCGAAAAGGATAATCCGGAGGCCGGCATCGATCGAATCGAGGCAAGCGGCTCGGTCAGGGTTGTCAGAACTGAAGGAGGAGTTGCAACGGCTGATAAGGCTGAGTTCTTTCAGAAAGATGAAAAGGTAATACTCACAGGTAATCCCGTTCTGACTCAGGAGCGGGACTCGGTTCAGGGCACCAGGATAACCATCTATCTTAAGGAAAACAGGATACTGGTTGATGGAGCTGGTGATAAAAAAGTCAAAGCCACAATTTTCCCCAAGGGGCAAGGCGGAACAGCAACGAAATGACACATAAGACGGATATCCTGGTTATATGGCATTAGAGCTTAGACAATCGCTTAACCTTAGCCAGCAACTTATCATGACACCTCAGTTGCAGCAGGCAATAAAGCTGCTGCAGCTTTCGAGGCTTGAACTCCTTGATACCATCATGGAGGAGATTCAGATAAATCCGGTTCTAGAAGAGTCAGCGCCGGAAGACACTCAGGGAGAGACACAGCAGGACTCAGAGGGTTCAAGCGCTGAAATCCCGGAGAGCTACGACAACCGGAAGATAGAAGACAGCCCTAAGGAGGAAATGGATTGGGAGGGCTATCTATCAGAATACAGCAAATGGGGTAACGATCTGGCTTATGAGGTAAAGGACCTCCCTTCCCCCGAGAGCAACAGGGCCATCAAGACAAGCATGTACGACCATCTCCTTTGGCAGCTCAACATGAATAAGCTGGACGATACACAGAAGGAGATAGGGGCGTTTATAATAGGCAATCTTGACGAGCACGGTTATCTTGACGTCACAGATGATGAGATAGCCTCGACAACGGGGAGAACTGTCCCGGAGGTTGTCGAAGTACTTAATATTATTAGGCGCTTTGACCCGATAGGGATTGCAGCCAGGGACACAAGGGAATGCCTTCTTCTCCAAATCGATTTTCTTGGCCTCAACGGAACCCTGGTGGAAAAGCTTATTTCACTTCATCTTCACGACTTGGAAAACAAGCGCTATGATCATATAGCAAAGGCATTGAATGTCTCAGGGGAGGAGATCCAAAATGCGATCTCGATCATTCAAAGCCTTGAACCTACGCCGGGAAGGGGTTTTTCACAAGATGAGCCCATCTATATTGTTCCTGATATCTATGTGATCAAAGTGGGAGATGACTTCGAGATTATTCTAAATGAAGACGGGCTTCCAAAACTACACATCAACAGTTATTATAAGGATATATTGAGCAGCAAAGACCAGGTTTCCTCTAACGCAAAGTCTTACATACAGGAAAAGCTCAGGTCGGCTGCCTGGCTCATAAAGAGCATTCACCAAAGACAGCGGACGATCTACAAGGTCACGGAAAGCATAGTTCGCTTCCAGAGGGATTTCTTTGACAGAGGTATCGCCCATCTTAAGCCTCTCGTGCTGCGTGACGTCGCAGAGGATATCGAGATGCACGAATCCACGGTGAGCAGGGTGACCACAAACAAGTATGTGTTTACACCTCAGGGGATATTCGAGCTGAAGTTTTTCTTCAACAGCTCCGTCAGAAGGGTTGATGGTGACGATATCGCATCGGAAAGCGTTAAGGAGCATATCCGAAATATTATAAAAGAGGAGAATAAGAAAAATCCCTATAGCGATGAGGAGATTGCCGATATCCTGAAAAAGATGAACATCAGGCTTGCCCGCCGAACGGTGGCAAAATACAGGGAGACCTTAAAGATACTGCCGTCGCGAAAAAGGCGAACGGCATTCTAGCATGGCTGGCGGATTCGCCCGATTTGTTTATTTTTGCGGCTGTTCTTATATTATTTCAGATATCCGGAAATCACTCCGGAGATTTCATCAGGCAGGAGGATTGCCATATGGAGATTACAGTAACTTTCAGGCATACGGAGCCCATGGAAAGCCTAAGATCATACGCGGTTGAAAAGATATCTAAGTTTCGTAAATATCTGGACTCACCGCTTGAGGCGCAAATTGTCCTTAGTGTCGAGAAATTCCGGCATCAGGCTGATGTCACCCTGAGTATTGACGGAACAAGGATAAAGGCTGTCGAAGAGACGGGGGACATGTATTCAGCTATTGATCAGGTAATGGACAAGGTGGAGATACAGCTCAAGAGACACCTATCAAAGCTGAGAGACCGCCGCACAGACGCTTCCAAGACAGGGACAATAGCGGATACGGCAGAGGCTGAGGAAAGTGTCGGCCAAATTGCCGATGAACCTGTTATAGAGATTGAAAAACTGGTTGCCAAGCCAATGGATCCGGAGGAGGCCGCGATGCAGTTGCAGATGTCCAGACAGGACTTTCTGGTCTTCAGAAACGGGCGATCAAACGAGGTTAACGTCATCTACAAGAGAAAAGACGGGAACCTCGGATTGATAGAGCCGATTGCCTGAGTCTCATAAGGCATGGGCGGAGTTCTAATTGATGCTATTAAGCGATGTATTCAAGGAAGTAAACGTAGTGCCTGATCTGAGTGCCAAGGATAAGAACGGCCTTATTGAAGAGCTGGCGGAAGTCGTAGTACGTTCAGAGCCTTCAATAAAGATGCAATCTCTTGTTCAGGTTCTCTTGGAAAGAGAAAAACTTGGAAGCACCGGCATTGGTGACGGCGTGGCCATACCGCACGGCAAGCTCGCGGGGATAGACAAACCTGTGGTAGCCTTCGGACGCAGCAAAAAGGGAATAAACTTTGAGGCTATGGACGACCAGCCCGCTGATCTTTTCTTCCTTCTGGTGGCGCCCGAAAACACCTCAGGGATGCATCTTCAGTTGCTTGCCAAGATAGCCAGGCTTCTTGGAAGCAGTTCCGTGAGAAAAAAACTCAGAGAAGGAAAAACTAGATGGGATCTTTTCAAGACAATAACCGACAGCGATCAGGAGCTATAGCATGGTGGGATTGTTGATCATCTCCCATTGTGATCTGGGACAAGAGTTCCTAAGGGCCGCGGAGTTGATTCTTGGAAGCCTTGATGCAGCGGCAGCCATCTCCATCAGTCAGAATACCGACAGTGAGGATATCCTTAAAGCCATCTCTGAAAAGATCAAGGTGCTCGACAAGGGAAACGGCGTACTTGTTCTGACCGATATGTTCGGGGGAACTCCGTCAAACCTTAGCATGCCTTTTCTTAAGGAAGGCAAAGTCGAGGTCCTCACTGGTGTTAATCTTCCAATGGTTATAGCGGTTGCTCAGGACCGAGATCGCCTGAGCCTTTCGGAGCTTGGAGAAAAAGGCATTGAGGCCGGAAAAAGAAGCATTGCTCTTGCCGGATCTCTTCTCAAATAAATATGGGTTCAATTGTCTTACTGGGGGAAGATAACTTCGGCTGTTACAGCGCCTCTATACTTGAAATAGAAAGGCTCTCCTTTATTACCCCCTGGGGAGAAGATGCTTTTCGCGGAGAAATGGCCAACAGATATTCAAGACTCTGGGCATATATTTCAGACAATCAAGTTTGCGGATATATCTGCTTCTGGCAGATATTGGACGAAATTCATCTGCTCAATCTGGCTGTTCATCCTAAAAGAAGAGAAAACGGCATAGGCGGTTTTCTCCTAAACGAGATGATCATGGTATCGAATAAAGATGGAGGACGAATCGCCTGGCTTGAGGTGAGGCCTTCCAATAAGAAAGCCTATGGTCTTTACACGTGCGCAGGGTTTATTGAGGTAGGCAGAAGGCCCCATTATTATTCCGATACCGGAGAAGACGCTATCCTTATGAGCCTTGATCTGAAAGCAACGGAATACACAGCCCCAGGCCGCCTTTATCTTGGGAGCCAAGCCGGAGATGGAACGGCATATTCCAATAATATTAAAATAGAAACACAACGAAATAACTACTAAGGAGGACTTGCTATGACCCTTAAAGCTGGCATCAATGGTTTCGGACGTATAGGAAGGGTTGTCTTTAGAGCTGCGCTTGGAAGAAACGACATCGAGTTCTGCGCTATAAACGATCTTACCGACCCGGCCACCCTGGCCCATCTACTCAAGTACGACTCGGTGCACGGGGTGCTTAACGCCGACATAAAGAGCACCGATCACTCACTTATAGTCAACGGAAAAGAGATAGCGGTCTATACGGAGAGGAACCCCGAAAATCTGAAATGGGGGAAACTGGGAGTTGATACTGTCTTTGAATGCACAGGACTATTCCGGGAAAGGGATAAGGCTGCCGCCCACTTGACCGCTGGAGCCAAGAAGGTCCTAATCTCCGCTCCTGCAAAGAAGCCTGACGCAACTTTTGTAATGGGAGTTAACCATAAGGAATATGATCCGGCCATTCATCATGTAATATCCAACGCCTCCTGCACTACTAACTGTCTTGCCCCTGTCTGCAAGGTTCTTCTTGATCGCTTCGGCATAGAAAAGGGACTCATGACCACGACCCATTCCTACACGAGCGACCAGAGACTCATGGACCTTCCCCACAAGGATCTTCGAAGGGCGCGCGCGGCTGCCCTTTCCATGATACCAACCACTACAGGCGCGGCCAAGGCCGTAGCCCTTGTTTTACCAAAGCTCGATGGGAAACTGAACGGACTTTCCATTAGGGTGCCTACGCCTAATGTCTCGATTGTTGACCTTGTGGCCCAATTGAATAAGAAGGTGAGCGCAGAGGAGATAAACCAGGCCATGAAGGAGGCTGCCGCCGGAGAACTCAAAGGGATACTCAAGGTAAGCGAGGAAGAACTGGTATCAACAGACTTCAATGGTTCAAGCTTTTCTTCCATCGTGGATGCCCCCAACACCATGGTGATAGGCGGCGACATGGTCAAGGTACTGGCCTGGTATGACAACGAGTTCGGATACTCCTCAAGGATGGTTGATCTTGCGGTTTTTATGGCAGGCAGGAAATAGGATTGCGTTTGATCCGAGTTTAACAGGGAGGTGAATGGAATGGGAAGTAGAAAACCCCTTATTGCCGGCAACTGGAAGATGAACCTTACCCTTTCTCAGGCAGTCGAGCTTGTTAACGCAGTAGGAACCAACCGCGCCAAAAGTGACGATGTGGATGTCCTCGTTGCTCCCCCATTCACCTTCCTTGGTGCCGTCAGGCAAGAGGCTTCCGCGGCGAGGATTTTCTTGAGTGCACAGAACATGCACTTTGAAATCAAGGGAGCCTATACTGGAGAAATCTCAGGAAGAATGCTTCAAGATGTGGGATGCACCCATGTCATCCTGGGCCATTCAGAGAGAAGGTCTATCTTTGGAGAAAAGAGCCAAACAGTTGATCTCAAGGTAAAAGCAGCTGTGATGATCGGCCTCATACCCATTGTTTGCATTGGAGAGTCCCTTGAGGAGAGAGAAGCCGAAAAGACATTCGAGATCATAAAGGGGCAGCTTGAGGGCTCTTTGCAAAACTTTCTTGCGGATGACAAAATGCCCCGGTCCACCATCATAGCCTACGAGCCTGTATGGGCAATAGGAACCGGCCGAACCGCCACTCCCGGCCAGGCCCAGGAGGTGCACGCGTTTATTAGGGGCTGGATTGCCGAGAAATTCGGCAAACCTACCTCGGATGAAATCCGTATCCTTTACGGCGGAAGCGTTACACCGGCCAATATTAAAGACCTCATGAGGGAACCGGACATAGACGGAGCGCTGGTGGGTGGGGCGAGCCTCAAGGCCGACACCTTCCTCCCCATTGTAAATTTTTTGGCCGCCTGATATGAAGATTTTTCTTGCAAACTGATAATTTTGCAGTGTATGATAATTGGATTAAGCAATTTATTACCTTTTGGTAAACTGACATGAAGATTATATTGATTTTGTTACATGTTTTTGTGTGTATGGCACTTATCCTCATCGTCCTTCTTCAGAGAGGCAAAGGAGCCAGTATCGGTGCCGTGTTCGGAGGCTCCAGCCAGACGGTTTTCGGAAGCTCCGGGGCATCATCTTTTTTGCAGAAGATTACGACGGCGGCCGCTGTCGTATTCATGCTTACGTCCCTCGGCCTTTCAATCTTTTTTGGAAAAGGACCTGCTTCATCTATAATGGAGGGCGTAGGAGATAAGGCTGTACCTGCGGCTGAGAGCACTCAGACTCCAGCCCAGGATACTCAGGCACCCTCCCAGGGGGCTCCTCAGGGCGGGACCACTGAACAGCCTAAATAGGCTTCCTGAATTCGATTTGGATTGCCGAAGTGGTGGAATTTGGTAGACACGCTATCTTGAGGGGGTAGTGGGTTATGCCCGTGCGGGTTCAAATCCCGCCTTCGGCACCATCTACAGGTTTAATCATTTCCTTATCTGTCCTTTTAAGTCTCATAGCTCCTTGAAATAAAGCTAATTATATGTCTTTTTTAGGTCTCACCAGGGGACATCAGGTTTATTGACATCGAAATCTTTTTACGGTATCTGACACGGTATCAACTTCAAAAAAGAGGATTAAGGAGGGCTTTGATACCGTATGCCTCTCTCGAAAACATTGCTGCGCAAGGCTGAACCTCGCCAAAAGCAAGAAGTGCTGAGCCTTACCCTATAATTACTTCCCATTTCCTCTACCGGCTGCCTAAAACGCAATTATTCGGCCTGGTGGATCATTTTTTGTCTTTGATTAGAGTAGAGCTGTATGAGAAACCTCTATATATTGTGGTCATGGGGTGGCAGCATGAAGTCAAAACTGCAAATAGACTACCTGAAAGCTGCGGTGATAATCTGCTATTATGGAAGGGATCGAAGACAGACGTGACGCCGCTAGAATAGACCTTGAATTTCCCATCGCCATCGGCGGCAAGCAAAAGGTACTTGCCCCCAGTCAACCAGCCTGCATTTACAAGCCCCCACTACAACCCAGAGGGCTTAGTTGCGGGTAGTTGACTGGAGTCCATAGATTTGGCTTCGCATGAAGAGGAGATTATCCGGTGGTGGATAAACCGTTACTGCCATACGGTTCCCTTGCCGGTAAAAGCGAAATCCTTAGTCTTTTTGAATATTGTGTCGGCATTGATTTGTTATTTGTGACGGAGCGGCATTCGGCATCGGGCCAAATCTGGGCTGTGTAGGGTGAAGGCAGCGCGGTTTGTGGGAGAGATAAAACATAATCAAAACAAGTCCCCTTTCCCCAATGTGATCCCGGACAGGAAGAATGCTTTTCACCATAAAGAGGGGTATACTCGAACAAGTTCGTTGAAGCTGAAAACAGGCAGGCCATAGATTCTTGAAATCCCCGGCTTCGAAGAGGCCTGACGGAAACAAAAATGGGCTGACTTCGAATGCGTGTTTCAGCTTAACCCGGATGTTAGAAGGCGAAGATGATAAATAAAAAAATTGAGATTACCGTTCCCAAAGACGTTCAGGAAAACTGGCAGCAGATCGTTGATATTCTCGCTCAGGTTTGCGAGTTGCCTGCTGCGTTGATCATGAGGTTGAGAGCCCCTGATATTGAAGTCTTCATTTCAAGCCGAAGCGAAGGCAATCCTTATCATCCGGGAGAGAAAGGATCTTTCGAAGATTCAGGCCTGTATTGCGAAACTGTAATTAAATCCAAGAACAAATTGCTTGTTCCTGACGCCTTGGTGGACAAACATTGGAAAAACAATCCGGATGTAAAATTGAACATGATCTCCTACTTGGGATTTCCCATATTTTGGCCAGGAGAGAAGCCCTTTGGGACCATTTGTGTATTGGATGTCAAGCGGAATGAGTATTCAACGGTAATAGAACAGCTCATGCTGAAATTCAAAAATCTGATCGAGTCCCATCTTGAGCTAATTTATGTGAATCAATATCTTGGAGACAAAAATAGAAGGTTGACTGACTATTTGATGGAGATTCAGGCCCTACGTGGCTTGGTTTCTGTTTGCTCAAATTGCAAGTCCATAAGAGACAATGAAGGTGTCTGGCATCCAATCGAGCACTACCTTATTAATCACCCTGAAGCAGATTTCAGTCATGGAATTTGCCCTGAATGTATGAAAAAATTGTACCCGGAATATACAGAAGAATCCTATCAGCCGTTCCCACAGGACGCTGAAGGATCGCCGCGCCTGTGAAACCGGCCGTTAAGTAACTTAAACTTTGCACATAGACTCTAATATCCTGCCAGAGCCTTCCATCCATTCTTAAGCAACTCCGGGCAGCGCTTCCGCCCGAAGTCAACACAGGCGCTGTAATGCTTAGGGATGGAAGATTTTCCTATCTCCTTCGGATCAAAATAGAGATCCTCTCCAACCTCTCTTGTAACATACTCCTTGTACCGCTTCTCAAGCTCATCCTGCAGGAGACCTTTAACCTCTACTACCCGCACATCGAATCTCAACTCACGAAGTCTTTCATGCGGGCAATGGTGAGGCTCTTTAATGCGATCTCGTATAGGATGGTGAGACCCAGGATTCTGCCAATGCTTGGAACGGACTGGAGAAGAGCGTATGCTGCCGGGTCATGGTGGTTAGCCATGCTTATGATATCTCGCTCCATCTTTGCTATGATGGGATCATAGGCTTCAATGACGGAGAAGTCGGCATGGAGCATTTTCTGGACAGAGGGATCTTCGAAACGTTCCACAATGCCGTCTCTGTTTTGAGGCTTTGCGATACAGCCTAAAGGATCGGCAAGATTATACTGAGAGCGGGTGTTCTGCATGTGAGCGTAGAGTTTGAACCCTTTTTCTCATGAGGTGAGTGCGCCGTCGCATAAGATCCCTGGTAGATCTCATTTTTGCGGGGTAAGTATAGGCCATGGGGACCATGCCTCCTCTCAAAAGTGCTGCGATCTTATGGAAGTAGATCTTATCATTTTTGGCTTTGCCTCCGTGTATTGCTTTCATATAGAGGGCATGCCTCAGGACAAAGGGGATACTCTCCCGGCAACAGAGGTCAGCAATCCAGTACCAGGTGAACATGCACTCGACAGCTACAACGACGTCTTCCCTGAAAGGCTCTATAGACTTGAGGAAGAGCTCGGAGTCGGTTTGAATGTTTCGGCGCAATCTGATCTCCCTGGCCGCATCCAGGACACAGAGATACATTTTTCTGGCATGAAGATCGATTCCGCAATAAAATTTGTGCTGTTTGGTGTAGAATCTCATACGGCTTCCTCCTCTGGTTTGAAATGTGATTTTATCAAAAGGCGTTTTATCATGCCTCAGGAGGAGGCCTTAAACAGTGTCAACTGCTACAACCTGACAGCGCTACTGTCACGGTTTGTGCTGTTCGATTCGCTTACGCACGCACAAACCGCGCCAGTTTTACGCGCTGCAGGTTAAGCAAATGTTGGGTGTGATCGACGAAAACTTCCGGTCATAAGTGCAAGAATATGGTATAATTTGAAACATGAAAATCGAATGGGATCCGAAAAAGGCAAAATCCAATTTTGAGAAACACGGAGTCTCGTTTGAGGAGGCGGCAACCGCCTTAAGTGACCCCATGGCTGCGACCGGCGCTGATCCCGATCACTCATTATCTGAAGAGCGGTATGTTACCTTTGGCGTTTCAGAAAAAGGTCGGCTTGTAGTGGTGTCTCACACCGAGAAAGATCAAACAATTAGAATCATAAGCGCCCGCAAAGCGAGCAAAGGAGAACGAAAACTCTATGAAGAAGGATAAAAAACCTGACAAAGACGAATTACGGGCGGAGTATAAACGTTCCGATTTTCCCAACGGCCTTGTGAGGGGTAAGTACGCAAAGCGAATGAAAGAATCCTCTAATGTCATTGTTCTGAGACCGGAAGTTGCTGAAGCCTTCCCCAACGAGGAGGCGGTTAATCATGCCCTTCTCTCTCTTATTGATATAGCTCATAAAACAACACGCCCAAAAAGACGTTCCACCGGATCGCCCAAAAAACGGGCTTCCCGGTGAACTTATCGGTGCATGAAAGAAGAACATGGCAGAGTATGGTGAATGGAACCGGAAAGGTGCAACTCTCAGCAATGTCACGGCTAAGGCTGAGTACGGAGTGGACTGGGACTTCATCGTAAAAGGCATTAACGCAGGAAAACTTGAGTATCGAGAAGGTTCAATATGGGGAAACCCGTATTTGAAGATTGTGAGGAGCCAACTCGAAGCCTATATATTAGAGCAAATGGGAGAAACGTACCTGCTGAAAGTCAAAGCTCAGACGGAACTGCGCAAAATAAAGAAAGAAATATCCGAACTGCAGAAAACGTTGAACACTCTTCGGAACCGGAAAACCGAGCTTGAGGAGCTGCTAAAGCAATGAAAGGCCACCTAACGAATAAGGATAGATCGTGAGAGCGCAGCGATCCACGATCTTATCCTGTGGTTGGACAAGCCCGGCAGTACCTGAGGGATGTTCATATATATAAGCAGATATCTTTTT